>ERZ772917.524-NODE-524-length-26920-cov-29.002978_pt1 | contig 26920 bp, 18 predicted proteins | sample MGYA00511187_ERZ772917 | MGnify/ENA primary metagenome ERZ772917 (study PRJEB29015, sample SAMEA2737925) | human oral metagenome | biome: human oral; feature: human-associated habitat; material: dental | place: China | collected 2012 ...
TCGACTTTGAATTCGGTTCTGTTCGAATGGTTCCTGCCTTCCACGGCGCTGGCATTCCTGGCGGTCATGCCGCAGGATGTCTTGTAGACTTCTATGGCGACATTATTTACTTCGCTGGCGATACTGCACTCTTTAGTGATATGAAATTATTAAATCGCTTTGGCGAAATCGATTATGCACTTCTTCCTATCGGTGATAATTTCACGATGGGTGTTGAAGATGCAGCCCTTGCCGCTTCCTATATAAGAGCGCGCATTTCCATTCCAATCCACTACAAAACATGGCCTGTTATCGACCGTGAACCAGGTGTATTCACAAGTTTAGTTGAAGGCAAATATAACCAAACAGCTCTCATTATCGATCCAGGCTCCTCTATCGAGCTTAATAGCTAACAGAAGAGAATAAATATTACGAAAAAAGACGCAATTCTAAAGAATTGCGTCTTTTTGTATATTCAGGTCTAAAACTCTTGATTTGCCATGGAAAAACCACCGCGGTTGGCCATGCGTACAAACTCTTCAATATCTTGAGTTTCATCAACACCAACATAGCCGAGTTCACGAACCATGCCATATGGGTTATGCAAAGATAATTGTGGATTCTCGCCGGTCAGTACCCACAGCACTTTATAGCCCTTTGGCGCCTCTCGAAGTCGTTCTTCCCCTTTTCCGTCTGTAAAGTACACTAGTAAATCGACTCTATTTTGATTAGCTAATGTAAACACAGGTGCAAAAGCAGTAGCTCCACGCACATCTAGGCGAGGTTTTACATCTTTTACAGATTCCATCGTATAGGTACGGCGTACTTCATTATCACATTCTACAACGGTAATACGATGGTTATAAGCATGCACGATTTGTAGCACTTGCTCTAAGGCATTTGTAAACTCCACATCAGTTATACTGCCACTCATGTCGAGAGCTACCCATACATTTGCCTTATGTTGACGTAATGTACCAGACAACTCCAAACGCTCAGGTTGACGACGATTACGACGCATCGTCGTTTTTTTGTATCCACTCACTACCTTGCCCATTAGCTTTTTAAGGTAGAAATACCAAGGCAAGGCGCGACGTGTCTTTTGAAATGTATCAATAAGACTTTTCACATAGCCTTCCATATCACCCTTTGAGGCTTCGTTGATATAGCGCTCCGTGATTTGGTCCATCGTATCTGTATCAATGGAATCAGATTCATCCCAAATATCATGGCTGGTTTGCGGATCAAACTCCATAGCAACCGCTGTATCTGCGTTATCGATAGGCACAAATAGGTCAGGCTTTTCTTTCATAACCTTATCAATAGCCTTCGCATAATACTCAATAGTACGGAAACGTTTTAAGAGTAAACCAAAACGTGCATTTACATTCGCAACCGTTACCGCATCACGGTCCACATGTTCAAGGTAATCATTTACGACCATGTCCATAGCCATATGGACTGCTGTTTTGTGAAAGCCTTGGCTCAGTGCTTTTACCCGCATCAAATGAGCAGAAATGATATGAAGAACTTCACGCTTAATGCCGTCCTTCATCACATCTGGCGGTTGACGTAACAAGATAAAAGGATTTACGTATAGTACATATCCACCTTGTTTTAGGTTAATGCCAAAAGCACTGGTCATGTCAAAGCGAATGCGATGAGCCATTTGTAAATAGAAATAACCAAAAAATTGGTCCTCTTCAAGGAGTAAGCTATTCACATCATGCAATATATTCCACAACCGTTGCTCATAGGCAGGCGTCATAACAGCTTGCTGCATGATGGCGAAATCTGTCCCCTCCACTTGTATGTCTTCAAGAGCACGCCCGATAGTACCAATATGGCTATCCGACATATTGTGGTTCATAAGGTCTGCCGCTATGCGTTCTGGCTGAACACTATGATGCTGCTCTTCATAGCTATCTACATAGACCTCATAGGTAGCATAGATTTGCGTATATAAAGCTTCTGCTTCACGATGAATGCGTTCTCGTTTCGCATGCCAACGATCAAGAGCCTCGATAGCCTCCGCATCATAAGAACCTGTCTTTTCCCAGCCATCGATATGTGTGAGTAAGTCTGACGCATCACGTATATCATCCTTATCTAAGTTTCGTTGCATATTTACACCTCCTTTTCTTTAAAAAACAGATTTAATTAATATCATATTCCATATATCAATTAGTCTCATAACTAATAATTTACTAAAATCGGTTATCTATATAGACAGCTTCGATTCAGCTAACTACTGACATAGAATTATTTTTGTGCTTCAAAGAAAGTATCTACAAAGAGGTCATCTTCAATAGCATAAGCGTAAACGCGCTCATAAGTGTTGCGTAGGTCTTTCATAACCGCTACACGCAAATCTCCTGGGTATAATGTTAGGAATTCCACAAAGTGATGAATTTCTTGGGCATTACTATTGCGATTTAAACGATGCAACATATTTTTTGCCGCTACATATAGATGAGTCGGACTTTCACCTTTAACCTGTTCAGCCATAGACATAATAGCACCTGGTTTTTGAACCGCCGCCAATACATCATCAAAGGTAATAAGAGGTTCTTGGTCAGACTCGATGAAATTGACGAAAGCCTCAGCAATGAGTTTGCCTACGTTACCGCGGATAACATTCATAAATACGTCTCGGCTATAGCTTGTTCCCTCTTGGTTTTTATAAATCGTATATAGACCGGACACGCGTTCAAAGGAACGAGGTGTAGCATCGATATCGTCTTCGTGACGTTGATTTAAATATTCTGGATAAGAAGAAATGAATTCAATAACTTTTTCTTCAATACCTGCACCGATGGCCCAGTCAATCCATTGCATATAATCAGCATTCATGTAAAGCCATACGAAACGATTTTGTTGTGCCGGATCCATGTCAATCGTTTGGTAATCAAAGGAATCCTCAGGGTTCATAGCAGCGATAATGCGCACCTGATCACTTAAGGAGAAACCATTGATCTCACGGTTTAAGATAAGGTTCATCAACTCTTGTTGCACGGCATGTTCCGCACGGTTAATTTCATCGATAAACAGTAATACATGGCGGCCTTGGTCTACAGCTTGTGCCACATGTTCCAAAGTATGATGTACAGCGTATACCGTAGTTTTCACATTTCGTGTATTTCCATGACCATCTGTATGCGTCACCGTTTCTACTGTTGGCAAGCCTCCAATTTCACCTTCTTTTAACAGGTTACCATCGATAGTAACGAGTTCCCAGTCGTGTACATCTGCCACACGCGCTGCGAGAGAGGTTTTACCAATACCAGTCTCACCGACGAGCAAGGGCACTTGATTAGCGGCAAGCACTAATTCAACACTTGCCATTGTATCTATAAAGTTCATTGTATCTCCGTCCTAATATTTCAAATATTCACTAACTGCAATTTTCTTAACAGTTCTAGTTCCGTAAGCATCAATCAGTGACAATATATCGATAGGCCATTTGGATTGACGTCCACCAATAGCTTTATTGTTGATTAACTCACGTACATAGTCTTCATCAATGATATCACTAGCAACGGCATTCATGATGATGGCTTTGATTTCATCTACCGTAACGCTCAATGTATTAGGTATATAACCTACGATAGCCGCACTTACCTTAAACAGATGCAACGCCAAGTCCTTTGTGAGATTTGTAATTTGACGCATTGCTTGTGGATCTTGCTTTACTGCTGCTTCTAGAACAGCTACGCTAGGCTCATCAATGTAGCGCAAGGCTAAGTAACTCCCTTGCACGGCTTGTAACTGCACAGCCTCACTTGGGGCCTTGATATATTGTAAGGCATCATAATTCGCCTTCACCGCTTCTAATTGCAATTCTTCAGATGGGTTCTCAATATAGCGAATAGCCCAGCCTGATTGAGCTAACGCACTTTGAATCAATGCGTCAGACGGATTGTTGATATATTCTAAAACCGCCCAGTCCTTTTCTACCAAAGTGCTTAATAATTCATCACTAGGATGCTCTACGAACTGTATGGCCCGTGGTGCTTGTGAAAGCGCCGTTTCAATTACCTTTTGAGTTGGTTCTTTGATATATTGTAGCAACATACCGTTTTGAGCTACGCAGGTTAGCTGCATTGCTTCCGTGGGATTTGGAATATTACGGATTCCATGTGGGTTATTGGTCAATGCCGTTATGTATTGTTCCTCTGTCATAATAACCTTCATTTCTATATAAAAAGGCCATACGAATACGTATGGCCTATACTGAATTCTATTCTTATTATATCATAATTTTTCGATATGGTTATATTTCTTTCGTATATTCACTACATCGTTAATGCATCTAAATCAGAATTATTCCCAATGACTAATAATTTATCATCTTCACCGAGAATGGTAATTGGGTTTGGTGGAACTTCTAAATCTTCACCGCGTCTTATGCCTACTGCATTAAGATTATATTTCTCACGCAAATTAGAATCCTTTAAGTTAGACCCCACCAAAAATGTTGGCACTTTAATTTCTATGAGACTAATATTTTTAGATAGTTGTAAATAATCCATCACATGGTCTCTAGTTAAAAACTGTACAAGGCGTAATGCCATATCGTATTCAGGGTAAATCACTTGATCTACACCTATTTTATGAAGCATTTTGCCTTGTATATTGTTTTCAGCCTTGGCCACAATTTTAGGTGCATCTAATTCTTTAAGAAGCATAGCTGTCATTAAATTAGCTTGAAGATTTCCACCTATAGCCACAATAACCATATCAAACTGGCTTAGGGCCAATGCCTTGATTGCTTCTTCGTCGGTTGTATCTGCAACTATAGCGTGTGTTACAAAAGGTGATATTTTCTGTACAACTTCAGGATCAATATCTACACCTAATACTTCATGATTCATAGATGCTAACATCTTAGCAATAGTGCCACCAAATTGACCAAGACCTATAACTGCTATCGTTTTATGTTTCATATATTACCTCTTGTGTATTTACTCAAATCACTCTTTATAACAATACATTTTCTTCTGCATAGCTAATGGGTTTAGTAGGTGCTGTTTTTAGAGCCCAGGTGCCAATAACAGTCATAACCCCTACACGTCCCGTAAACATGACAAGCATCAACACCCATTTACTACTTTCAGATAAATCAGGTGTAATACCCGTTGTAAGACCTACGGTCCCAAAGGCAGAGGTTACCTCAAAAAGTAGTCGAATAAAGTCATATGGCTCATCCCAAGCCAAATAGCAAGTAGCCAGTAAAACAAGAAGGATAGATAAAAAGATTATCCCATTTGCCTTAAGTACAGTAACCAACGAAATACGACGTTCAAAAACCTCTGTATCAGGACGGTTATTAAATAATGTACGCGATGCTAGAAAAGCGACGGCAATAGTACTAATTTTAACACCGCCTCCTGTGGAGTTAGGACCGGCCCCAATAAACATAAAAATAATGGTAATAAATAAAGTAATTGGATGTAAAGCATTATAATCTACAGTTGCAATACCCGCTGTACGAGGTGTAATCGATTGAAACAGAGATGCCATGACCTTGTTCCATATAGGTAAAGGGCCAAACGTTTTGGGATTCCCCCACTCAACCCCCAAGAAAATAATAGTTCCTAAAAGGATGAGCGCCGTTGTACCAACTAACATTATTTTTGTATGTAGTTTTAAATCTACAAATCGTCTTAACTTGCGATGCGACCAAATATCAAAAGTTGCGAGATAACCAAAACCACCTATTACAATAAGGGCCATTGTATTTATATTAAATAATACATCGCCCACCATAGCATAAGGTAAATCATTATCAAAGAATATAAATCCTGCATTACAAAAGCTGGAAATAGATTGCATAATCCCCGTATATAAAGCAGCATCACCAATATAGGGATATAGCTGAATAGTATAGATAATACCACCAATTATTTCGACACAAAATGTATAAATGGTTAGCTTCTTTGTAATGTGTAGAAGCCCTTTCATGCCATCTTGCCCTACATCCTCTGACAAAAGCACGCGATTTTTTAGACCGACGCGTCGCCCTAAGACTAGAGCAATAATAGTGGTAAAAGAAACAATCCCCAAACCACCTAATTGAATAAGAATTACCATGACGATTTTGCCAAACAAGGACCAATGATGATAGGTATCTACTGTAGACAATCCTGTTACAGAAACACAAGATACTGCGGTAAAAGCTGCATCTACAAGCGTTGTACTATGGCCTTGAGCATTTGATATGGGCAACATGAGTAATATCGTCCCTATGGTCATAGCAGCCAAAAAGCTAAGGGCTAATAGGCGATAAGGATTTTGTTGCATATATTGCTGAACTTGATTTTTTGAAGTATTTTGCCACATAACCTTATTCCCAACCTGTAAGTTCATGCACGACTTTTAGAATTGGTAGCGGACTACGCCCTCCAATGCCTTGTGTATTTAAAGAAGCTACCGCAGATGCAAAAATAGCGGCCTTCTCTAAATCGGAGTGCGCACAATGTTTGAGCACATCTACAGCATTTATATATGTACTATCTGGCTTAATAATAAAAGTATTTTCTTGTCCATTCATATAATGAATTGTGTTTACTAAATTAGCTAAAAAAGCACCATGGAAGCTATCCCCAGCCCCCGTAGTATCTACAATACTTTTTTGCGGGAATGGCTCACAACGATACGCTGTACCATCTGGCCATACGAAATAGCTACCATTAGCACCATCCGTAATACCTGCAATTAAAGCACCACGGTCATGAATGATACGACAAGCTTTTTCTAAATCAGTAGTACCCGTATACTTCTCAGCATAATCACGGGCAACGATAACGATATGACTATCTTCAGTGATTGATTTCATTCCTTCATCGTAGCGCTGAGCACCACCATCTAAAGAAATGATAGTACCTACCTCTTTTGCAATGGTCATAGCAGAGCGCATGAGTTGGCGATGTCGACCATTAATATGCAAAATATAGGCAGTTTTTATCAGCTGTTTATGAGCATCTAAAAACTTAGGCTCAGTTGCAGTAGATCGTTCAAAAAACACAGCCCGCTCCCCCGTACTATGCTTTACAAGAATTGTAGCAACGCCACTCTTTTCCCCCTTTTCAATTTGGATAGCATCGGTATTAACATTATATTTTTTGAAGTCATCTAAAATATGACGCCCCACCATATCGTCACCGATACTATCAATCATGGCCGTACGTGCACCATATTTACCTGCAACGGCTAATGCTGTAGCTACAGGTCCACCACCATCGGTAGTAGAAGATATAACTTGTTGTACCTCACGTCCCGTTGGGTAATGATCCACAACGATGAAGCGGTCTAATGTGCTAGCCCCGATACCTACAATATCTATTTTTTTTTGAGGAAATGTACTCATACTAACCTCCTAAGCCTTTTATTAGCTATACAAGCAATATCACTTCACATCTTATAGATTCACTATCTTACTTATTGATTTATGACTTTAACAATAATTATTTTTTGTCCTTATAGACTTATACATTGATTCTTATACATTGATTGTTTTACTTTTTAAAGTCATTTAAGTCTTATACCTACAGAATACCTTTCGCTTTATAAAAAGTAAACCCCAGACGCTCGTCTGGGGTTACTCTGTACTACAAGTAGTACGTATATGTCACGTAATATGCCTTGTTTATTATATGTTGGTTATTGGGAGAGGTTGTTAGAATTGAGGTGTAACATAACAGTTTAAGACATCATACGTTCCATCATATATTCAATTTCATCAGCACTTAAATTGTACATAGCTTGTACCATTCGTTCTGCTGCTTCCCCAGAAGCACCGCTCTTAGCAATTTCAGCTTTTGCCTTAGCAATGAGAGCATCTTTACGTTGTGCTTCGGAATCTTCGTCAGTTGGTACAGAGATATTGGCCTTACCTTGGCCAATGCCACGTACCTCTTGGTTAGGATTTTCTTTAGAAGTTGTTTTTGTATCTTGTGCAGCTACTGCTTCTATAGCGAAGGAGTTCTTACCAGTCATGATATATTCAACAGCTTCTAATGTACTTTGCGTAAGATTTACAGTCCAGAATTCACCTGCTGCAGTCAATTTGTAAAGCAAACCATTATAGGCAACAAGGCCTCGTTTTTCCCATAATTTATAGAGCCAGTTCAATTCATCTAATCTGGAATCCATTTTTACTAAGCTCATAATATTGAGGAATCCTTGTTCTAATTGACTTACTACTTGGTTTACGATAGGTTGTAAATCACTTTGTTTCATAAGGGCCATAAATGGTTTTTCACCGCGGGTAACCATATCTTCGTATGGTTTTAATGCACGATGTAACATCATACCATAACCGTCGACGTTACCACCTGCACCACTGCCAAATGGGAACATTGAAACGCCCGATTTAGCTAAAGTGTTATACAAGCTACGTTCACGATTATTAGCACTCCAGTGAGCGGCACTCAATCGACGATAGGAGCGTTCATCAAGGTATTTACGACCGAATTCAAACATCTCACCTTGCATCGCGGTTGTGGCTGCAGCTGGAACTTTGCCGTTTGCAATGTCTTTATTGAGATCACTACCATCAAATACATTTAATTGATATAGATCCGCACCATCTACGCCAGAGCTTACCAAATCTGCTAAGTCTTGTTCCCACACCTCCATAGTTTGACCAGGCAAACCATAGATCAAGTCAATAACAACAGAGCATTGACTATAAGCTTTCAAGGCAGATAAACGTTCTAATACGGTTTCTTTCGTATCTAAACGTCCTACCATTTGACGTACTTCTGTATTGAAAGATTGTACACCGATGGACATACGGTTAACACCGTTTGCCATCCAAACTTCAAGATTTTCAGGAATTAAATCGTGAATACGACCTTCTAAGGTAAGTTCGTAATCATTTGCCAATGGCAAGTACGCTTTAATTGCTTTGAGCAGTCTTTCAGAGTTTGTAGGAGATAAAGATGTTGGTGTGCCACCGCCGATAAACAAGGCATGGATTAAGCTATCTTTTAATCTCGGACGTTCACTAGCGAGCTTTAATTCACTGATAAGACCGTCAATATATTGGTCTTCAACACTTTGACTCGTACCGTTTTGGAAGAATCCACAATATGTGCATTTTGTCTTACAAAACGGAATATGAATGTAAGCGCATTGCATTTCGCCCTTTTTAGGAGCCCCATTCATTAATGCATCCCAAACGGCTTGCGTTTCTTTTGGAGAAACAAGCGTACCATTAAGACCTGCATGAACAACACGTTTATGAGGAAATGCACCACTCATCGGATTATCACATTCTAAACCTAGTTGTAGGTTTCGCTGCTTCTCCGGAATGGACTCAAAGAAACTTGCTAAACTCATACTCCAATCCCCTTTCAGAAATTAGGCTTGCAACTTTGCAAGTACAGATTTTGTAAATTCTTTTGCATTTGCAAAGTCTTGTTCGTCTGGATGAGTTTCAGCCGCTTTATGTAACGCATCGCGTTCTGGGCTTTGACCATGTGCGGATCCAGGTGGGAACATTTTATACATCATTTCGATTACTTTAGGATCGATTTTACCTTGGCATACAAACCCATCTACAAGGGATTCTTTGTTTTGCAACAATGTAGATGCTTTATCGATACTTTCACGAGCGTGATCAGAATCAGCATACATACCTAACGTAGCAAAGAATACGATGTTAGGATTTGTCAAAGTTTCAATCAACTTAGCCGCTTCTTTGTTAGCTGTACCGCGGTCTACCCAGAAACCTACGAACACAGTATCATAATCAGCTAAATTATCAGGCGCTTCTTTTACAGGAATGCAAGGTGTCCCTTCAGGCATAACAGAAGCTATTGCTTCCGCTACGCTTTTTGTATTTCCCGTGAGGGATGAATATAAAATAATAGATTTCATAATTATCTCCTTTATTACTTAGATAAATTTATTCTTCTTCGTCTTCACCATCGGCCTGTACTACAAAGTGTACAGGAACTTCTACTGGTTGTATATCCCCTGTAGGATTTGGATATGGTGTGGCACGTCGTACTGCATCAAGGGCAGCTTCAACAAATATTTCATCACCGCCACTCAATGGTGTAACGCTAATTAGATTACCCTCTGTATCCAAACGAGCAGCTACATAAATTGTAACGTCTACATTCATTTTACGTTTAATTGCCGCATAAGGGATTTGTTTTTGACTGTCTACAGCTGCGTAGAAACCCGCCGTATTAAATGCTGCTTTACCTGTACCGTGACCATCACCTTCACCAGTACCGTCACCTGTACCAGTACCATGACCTCTGCCATCACCAATACCCGTACCTTCACCGGTACCATGACCACCGCCAGAACCGCCACCAGACCCAGGGCCAGTTCCACCAACAGCGGAATTATTACCAGGTGTATTGGCTTTATTTTCGCTTCCTTTTGCTGCCACATCTACTGCATCAGGAATATCTGTAGCTGTAGATGGTTCAACATTTGCTACAACAGCCTTTGTCCTTGCCGCTACTTCATCTGCAGATAATGGTTTAGGGAACAAATCTGCTCTGTTACCTCCGCCACCACCTGCGTGACCACTGCCGCCATCATCGAGCACACTTTGTGTGAGGTCGATTTCATAGGTTTCCATTTCTTGAATAGCTGGAACCACTACAAAAAAGATTACGGCAATAAAAAGAGCAACTAGATGAACTACGGCGGATATAATGGCTGCTTTTTTCCATGATATGCCTAGTCCCATAGTTATCCTTTCTGTTCAGCTGCAATAGCCAAGCGTTTAACGCCAGATTGTTTTAGCATGTCCATGATCGCTACTACTTGACCATGAGCTGCACGTTTATCTGCTTGCAAGATAACACTAGCATTAGGATTTTCTTGAATACGTTGTTTAATCACAGCTTCAGCTTGATCAATACTCATTGGATTGTTATCAATTGTAATATGCCCTTCCGCATCTAATGTAAATACAACTGGTAATTGAGCCGGTGCAGAAGCACTACTCGCTTGAGGTAATTGTACAGATAATGCTTTTTGAGCAACTGTTTGTAAGCTGTTCATCATGAAGAATACCAACAAGAAGAAGATGATATCAATCATTGGAATAATCATGAATTCCGGCTTAGTTTTCATACGAAAGCTTTGCAAGTTCATAATTATTTCCACCCTTCTCGTTTAGCTGTAACTATATTTACACACATATTTTCAATTTGGTTAATAATGGAATCCAAACGATGACTAAAAATTGTGTAAACGATAAACGCCATAATAGCTACACACAAACCAGATGCTGTAGCGATAAGAGCCTCACCTACACCACCAGTAATGGCAGATGCACCGGCACCGGAGTCAAGGATACTGAAAGAACCAATCATACCTGTTACTGTACCAAGCAAACCCAATAATGGAGAAATGGTAACTGTTGCACTTAAGTAGTCCATATATTTACGGAAACCAACTGCATCAACACCCATTTGATCAGCAAAAGCTGTCTTCATTGCTTCTTCGCTGGAATCATTATTTAAACCTGCTTCCGCAATACGACTTGCAATAGAAGGGTTTTCTTTAATTACTTTATCGATTTCGTCCCAACGTTGTAGTTTTGCGAATTCATTTACTGCATGGGTTACAACAAATGTTTTACCTGCATATTTACGATAGAAGAAAGCACGTTCTACAGCTATAGCGATAACCATGAAAGACAAGAGTAATAATGGATACATTACATACCCGCCACTATGAAATAAGTGAATGACATAATTTAAATTTTCCATATTTGTAACCTTTCTGTCTGTTTATAGACTGAACATTAGAACCTGTAGGTCCCTTGAATTCTTGTATAATCACCTAACTTAAAGCTTTCACTACCATATAAAGTATCTCGTTTATTAGTGCCCTTCGCATCGAATGTATAGAATGCTTCAAGGAGCAAGTCCTTACGTGGTACATAACCGGCACCAAATGTAAAGCTACGAATACCATCCAAATAACGATCAGGAACAGCGCCTGTACCATTGCCACCAAAGAATGAGCCATGTTGGAAGTATTTATAATCAATGAACGCATTCCATGATTTTGGAACATCTAAATCTGCACGGCCAATGTCGAGACGAGCCATCCAGAAATGTGGTGTACCGCCCATTTGGTGACCTTTAATAGCAAAGTCTGCCGTACCACGTTCATGTTGATATACAGTGTTACCGTTCAAGTAACGACCTAAGTTGGAACGGTTTTGACCATAATCAATAGTGACAACTGTATTGGCACCAAGTTGATATTTAGCACCAATACCAAATACATGAGCTACATTGGAGAAGCTGTGTTCATCATTACCGTTACCGTTTGCATTTAAATATGTATGTGTTTTACCACCAAAAGAACGTAAGTACCAAGCTTGTAAACCAAGACGAGAGCCAATTTGCTTCTTATATTGAATAAATGCTGCTTTATCGATAGCAGGTACAGTATCTTTTTCAAGAACTACACCTTCTGTTCTAATTAAATTGCCAATGATCTTACCAATTGCTTCGCGTGGTAATTTATTTTCAGACTCCGCATCATGTACAACTTTTTCAAGATTATACATATAGTTAAACAATGCATTAGTCATGCCCCAACCATAGTAAGAACCACCTTCACCCCAATCACTAGAGGACATGGTGAAGTTCTTTTTGTAAATGGCATCTTTAGCATCATAATCACTAAATACGTATTTACCACTATCGTATTTGTAAGTCTTTGCACCTAAGAAACCAGTGAATTCATAGTCACTTGACGGTTGACCATAGTAATCATAAGATTTCTTAAATGTACCATCAGCTTGTTTCACCCAAACTTCGTCAAGCTCACTATTGTTATAATTACTCCAATTATCTTTTGCATTATATTTAGCAATTTCAGAGATGGATTGGTTAATCGCATCACCATGTTTATCAACATAAGCCTTCGGATTCAATAAAGCTTCTTTATTATCCGTAGATAGGATAAGACCTTTGGCCTTTTCTTTTAAGTATTCAGGGTATAAGGAAGAGTTCACATTATACATAATGTTGCCTGTCTTATAGAGTTTTTCCCCTGTTTTCTTATTGGTGATTTCATACATTGCATACCCACCAGATGGGATATCAAGGGAGAATTTCGTCCCTGCCATATCTGTAGGATATGCTTTTGTAAGAATATCTTGTAATCGACCCATAATTTGAGCCTGTTTTTGTTGCGTTTCTGCTAATTTAGCATTTGCCTTTTCAAGCTCTTGATCACGGTTCGGATTACTCCATCTTAAGTCTAAGCTTTCTTTATAAGCTTCGTATTCAGCTTGCAATTCTTTGAGCTGTTGATAGAAGTAGATGCTATCTGTCTTACCTTTGTAGGTGGAGTTATAAATACCAGTTGGACTATCTGGAGCTGCCGGATCTGTTGTGGTCTTCTTCTCACCATCAGAACCGGTTTTAGTAGCACTCTCAATATCATATGGATAATCATCACGATTAATACCAATCAATTCAGCTGCTGTTGGAGGTCTGTAAATAACTTCATGTTCTGCATGAGTATACGCAGAATCAGTAATACCCGTACTATGTTTGAAAGTACCAACCCCAATACGAACTTGAGAGTCATGGCCATTCCAAACAGCACGAACGCCATCATAAGATTGACCAAACCAGTAACCACTAGCACCCATAGGCTCTGTCAATCGGCCCACTGATACATCCCATTTTTTAACCCGTCTTGTAAGATCAACGGTATCGAGTCGTTGATGGTTAAAGCCTTTGGAATCAGATTGTGTCCAACTTGTATCTACACCACTCATGCCAGTCGCACTGCCGATAACTTTGAGGTTTGTAAACTCATTGAGTCGAGCATCAAAGCCAAGTCGTAATCGTTGCTCAAAGCTATGACGGTCTGCATCGTACATATTTGCTTTTGCAGAAGCGATAGCGGAGTTCGCTCTAAATGGAGATTGGGGTCTGTTAGAGCCATCATGTGCCATCCAACGTGCTCTATAGTCCCCAACCAATGTAACACCACGTTCTTTAGTAGTATCAAAATCAGAACGAATAAAATCAGTTAAACGAACTACATCAGATACATTTTGTACACCAGATTCTGCATTTACGGCTTCACCATTAGCTACATTAGCACCTGTAGCATTAACATTCGTACCATCCTTAGTTTTGCCGATGGCTGTAGTTTTACTACTATCGCCACCACCAAATTTAAGGTTAACACCCATACGGTAGACGCGTTCTTGTGTAGCACGGTCATCATCGCGATGATTAAAGATATTGTTGATGCCAAAATACATCATGGCATTTTTATTGAAACGTTTTTGAACCATTACGTTCCAAATGCCAAATGTTTTCTTTTCATATGTTTGCTTCTTGTAAACGCCTGCATCACCAGACAAGATATCTGGCCAGTAGTTACCACCATTATTGAGAGTATTACTATCAAGCATGTTGATATAGTAATCGCCCCAGATAGAACCATTCCAACCAGACTTAGGGTTGTCATAGGTAATACCGATGTCAACTTTGTGCATTGGTTTATCCAGCAATTGACGAGGCATTGTCGGATCGCTCTTGTTGATAGCGTGTAAGTATGTATAACCTAACTTACCAGACCAATATTTACCGAATTTTTGTTGTACTTCTGCTTGAAGACCAGTAATTTCAGCTTTACCAATATTTTTAAAGCTATAAATCATATCTGGAGCACGTTGGTATTTCGCATCACCTTTGAGATATGGTGCGAAGTCCATGAAATCACCAGTGAAGTATACGGACATATAGTTCTTAATTCGGTTGTGGAATACACCTACACGAGCATAGGTATTTTTATTTTCACCTTCCAAGCTCATGTCGAAATTGAGTGATTTTTCAGGTTTCAAATTAGGATTGCCAGCCCAATACCAACCGAGTTTTGCTACCCCAATCCCTACCGGGTTAGAAGCGTACATTTCCCAGTTATACCACAATTCGCCCATACCAGGCTCTGTATAACCAGTACCTACATTGGCTTTAAATCTGCGATGTGTATTACCTTTAACGTTATATGTCATGCCCAAAGATGCAGATAGGTTAGAACCAAACAAGCTACTATTGTCCAAACGCACAATCGGAGACAATGTTAAGTTCTTATTGACTTGCCATGTATCAGAAATGTAAGCATTTAACTTGCGAATCGTACCACTACCAGTAGTCAAGCGTTGGTCGCGATTACGATACTCTTCTAAGAAAGCCTTACCATTTAGCTTAGGTGCTTTTTTCCGCATTTCTGAATCATTAGACTCACCATATTTAAAATAGTCGCCTACGATATTTGCACGATGCGCCGCCATTTCAGGATTTTCCGATTTCAACCGATTTTCCAAAGCATAATATCGCTTCTTGAATTCATCCGTTACAGGCTGATTATTCGGCGATGTGCTTGACCATTCACTGAGTCTGCTTTCCGATAAACCATAATTCACATAATCATCATACGTAATCCCCGGTTTTTGCGCATCATTCGCTGCACCATAATATTCATAATCCATATCCCATTGCGGCATGCCGCCACCGGAATTAATGAATTTATAATCATGGATGTGAGAGTAAACTTTAACACTATTATCGCCTTTACGTCGCACGAGACGATCAAGGCGGTCTACTAACAAGCTTTTATCATAATCCCATGGATCGATGTACATCGTACTTGTATTAGGAGAACTCTTTAAGCGACTACCAGAGCCTTCTTCACGAGCATAGCTAACACCATAGCTTAGCAAATGATTTTTATTAACTTGCGTATTTGCATTTACGCGAATATCTAATTGACGATGATCGATGTTATCGATATAACGCAACTCATTAGAGCCTTCATAAGCAGAACGACCTGTATAGTTAATGAGCGCTACGTCATTTTCTTTAATGCGAGAATAGTTTGTTTCAACAGTCCAGTCACTCTTACCAGCTCTAGAGGACCATTGTAAGTTTGCTGTATTACGATCTGCCGTACGTTTAAAGTGTTGTTGTGGCTCTAAATCGGAGTCGGAGTGCTTAACATCTCGTACAAGGTCTTCTGTATAGCGATTGAGGCGCATTTCAATTTTATTTTTATCATTAGCCTCATAGGTCGCTACTAAACCAATATCTGCCGCGTCACCATAGTAACGAAGTACATTTGGCTTAAAGTTATGTTTTGCATAGTCAAAGGCCATGCCAGAAGCACGACGTTTAACAGATGCAAGAACTGGCATAAGATCTCGTTTACTACCTGATAAACCGACCTTCAATTTCCCCATTTGACCTGAATCAGCACGAATAAAGAAATTTTGGAATGGGAAAACATCGCCATCACTCTTCCGACGCATGCCTTCTGCATTAAATTGTACAGATGGTTTCTTTTGTGCTTTTTTAGTTATGATATTAACTACACCACCGACAGCATCCGAACCATATTTAGCACTAGCCGCACCTTGAATAACTTCAATTCGCTCTACATTCTCAGTACCGATACGCTGTACTTCGTCGGCCGCACCTGAATACTTATCAAAATCACCTAGTACTGGTTGACCATCTACAAGGATAAGGGTGTGACGGGCTTCTGCACCACGAATAGATACACCTACACGCCCCATAGCATCAACCGTTCTAGATACGCCTGTTTGCGTAAAAATAATGTCTTCGACGGACTTCGCCTGTTTCTTCTCAATCTCTTTCTTAGTAATGATTTGCACTTGCTGTGAGTTCAGTTTTGCTTCTTCTTCTGCCCACGTACCTTTGACATGAACAACATCTGTAGTAACAGTCGCATTATCTGCCCAAACCACTAAAGGCGCGCTAAGCCACAAGGCAACTGCACTAGACAAAATTATGCTACGTTTTGTATGTCCCCACCGGGTCATTGTGCCCTCCTAAATTTCTAACTAAACATATGACTTGTATCTCCCACACAAAATTAAAAAGATACACTTCATCAACATATAATGACATTGAATATCATTCACATTTTAATGTTAGCAAAGTGTATCTTGCATATCTACTCCGAATAGACCAAAAATATACGTTTTGGACAAATCGGACTATTTTTTTAGAATTTATACGTCATTTGGAAACGAGTATAATTCCCAAGTTTGAAGTTTTCAGATCCATATAATGTGTCTCGTTTATTGATCCCTTTTGCATCAAATGTATAGAATGCTTGTAAAAGTAGATCTTTAGTTGGTACATAGCCACCACCGAAGGTAAAGCTCTTAATACCATCTAAATAACGATCAGGTACAGCTTCTGTGCCATTTCCACCGAAGAAGGAACCATGCCCGAAGTACTTATAATCCACATAAGCATTCCAAGAACCTGGTTTATTCATATCTACACGACCTACATCGAATCGCAATGCCCAGAAATGAGGTGTCCCACCTACATCGCGACCTTTAATATCGAATTGAGATGAACCAGCCTTATGTTCATAATGAGTATTGCCATTCATGAAGCGACCATAGTCACTACGGTTTTGACCATAGTCAAAGGAAATGCTTGCATTATGGTTTAATTGATACTTAGCACCTACACCAAATACATTAGCCACATTGTTAAACTCATGTTCTTCAGTAGCATTACCATTAGCTGTATAGAAACGATAGTCGCTACCGCCAAAGGAGCGTAAGTACCAAGCAGCTAAACCAAGACGAGGCGTTACCATATGTTTAACTTGAACATAGGCAGCTTTATCAATTGGTGGTACTGTATCTTGTTGTAATACAACACCTGTCGTTGGGATAACATTACCTGTGTATTTACCTAATGCTTCTCTAGGCAATCTACTATACCCATCAGCCTTTTCAAGAAGACGAGTCAAACCATTGAAATAGGACGCTAGTAATTGTGGATAATGATCGCTATTTTTTACGTTAATAACATTAGATAAGCCATAATCTTTAACATCAACAGAGTTAACTTTATAAATATTATTTTCTAGGCCATCAAAAGCATTATCTTCGAAGCTAATTGTATAGGTAGCATCTTTGTTAAAGATAAGGGCTGCACGATCTTGAGCCGTTTTACGATACGCGGCCTCAATAGCAGCTTTATTTTTATTGTACCAATTAGTTAAGAATGTTTTACCATTATCCGCTAATACAGAAGTATCACTTAATTTAACTTCAAATAGTGGATCATTTTCAGTTAAACCAATTTTACCTGCAGCAATCTTAGTATTGATTGTGCCTTCATCAGGAACCCATTGTTCAGTGTCCTCATCGTAACGCTTATCTTTATAAGCGAACTTAACATTGACTTCTGGCATTTCAAGCAATACTTTTTGCTTATCTGCATCAGCACCATAAGCTTTTGCCACGATTTCTTGCATACGACGAACTACATCAAACTGAGCAGCTCTCAATGGTTCACGCTCTTTTGCAACGCGTGCCTCAACATCTGGCAATTGAGCTTGTAGTTTTGCAAGATCTGCTTTTAATGGAGCTAATTGATCAGCTGGTAACTCATCAATAAACTCTTTCCACCAAATATCGGAATTAAGATCATCAATTTTTTGTTTCAATGCCTTAACTTCGCCTTCTAAGGCACCTTCTTTATCACGCAATGCCTTCAATTGTTGGTAGAAGTTAATCTTATCACCTGCTTCAGGTATGATAAGTTCTTTATTACTACCATCAGTATCGCCTGTGATGCCCAAGAATTCATCTACTGTAGGAACTCGTTTGAAGTTTGTATAAATTGCATGGGTATAAGCACTATCACTAATGCCAGTGCTATGTTTAAAGGTACCTACACCAATGCGAACTTGTGTATCTTTATTAGTCCATACACTGCGAACGCCATCATACTCTTTATTGAACCAATAACCGGTAACACCCATAGATTCAGTAATACGACCAGCACTGTGATCCCATTTAGAGCCGTGATGTGTTACATCAAGTTCTTCTAAACGTTGATGATTGAACCCTTTAGAGCCTTCTGTTTCATGACTACTATCTACACCAGGTTGTCCAGAAGCACTACCTACAACACGTACATTAGTATTATCGTTAATACGAGCATCTACACCAACTCGAATACGTTGATTTAAGCCATGTTCTTTGCGATCTGCCAAGTTTTTCGCCGCATCATCGGCCACATAGCTCGTTGGAGTTACTTTTGTTTCAGGTCGATCAGAACCTAAGTGGCTATCATTACGTACACGATAGTCGCCTACTAGCTCTACACCACGAGATTTAGATTCATCAAATGGACGTGTAATAAAGTCACTAAGCACTGCTGGTGGTAATGCTTCCAATTGTTCTTTAGTAAGTCTTGCTTTACTTTCACCAGAGCCTAAGCCAAATTTCATATTTAAGCCGACGCGATATACACGGGCGGATAATGCACGGTTATCATCTCGGTGGTTAAATAGATTATCAATACCAAAGTATACACGAGAGTCTTTATTGATTTTCTTTTGAACCATAAAGTTCCAAATACCATATGTCTTACGCTCGTACATATCGGCACTACGTTTATTGTTCAAGTTATATCGAATAACAGATTTATTAGAATCGTTAGGATCGATATAAGACACCATGTAATTACCACCACCAGATAGAGAGTTACTATCTAACATGCGAATGTAGTAATCGCCCCATAAGCTACCGCTCCAACCGCTCGCCTTATCTTCAAAGTCAACACCAATATCGATTTTATGACGTGGCTTATCTAATAATTCACGCGGCATATCCTTGTCACTCTTATTGAGGGCACGCAAGTATGTATAACCTAATCGAGCTTTCCAATGCTTATTCAAAGTTTGCTTTACTTCAAATTGAAGGCCTGTAATTTGAGCTTTACCAATATTGCGGAAGCTATAAATCATATCAGGTGCATGAGCAAATTTAGAAGCCCCTAACGTAGTGGATTCATCGTATTGTGGATGGAAGTCCATCAAATATCCCGTATTATAAACAGACATATAATTGCGGATATTATTATGGAACACACCGATTTTAGCATAGGTGTTTTTATTTTCCCCTTCCAAAGATAAATCAAAGTTCATTGATTTCTCTGGTTTAAGGTTTGGATTACCTACCCAGTACCAACCAAGTCGAGCTTCACCGCCACCGATGGTAGCAAAGGTAATATTAGGACCATACATTTCCCAGTTATAATACAATTCGCCCATACCTGGTTCTGTGTAGCTAGTGCCTACATTCGCTTTTAATCGACGATGTACATTACCTTTTACATTATGAGTCATGCCCAAGTTAAAAGACAAATTTGAACCGAACTTATCACTATGATCTAAGCGTACAATTGGTGATAAAGTAGTATTTTTATTAACCTGCCAAGAGTCTTGCACATAGAAATTAAACTTCTTAATTTCTGCACGACCAGCTGTTTGTTGATTTACACGTTTTAAATACTCTTCTTTAAAGTAAGAGCCATTTAATTTCAATTTTGTATTGTCAAAGCCAGATACCGCTCCGTAGTAGAAGCTTGGCAAATACGCATCGTGCAATGCAGGATAGTACTTGCCATTTTCATCTGTTTTACCTTCTTTATTAGCATGGTAATCAGCGATGAAATCTTTGTTTTCCTCCAATAAGCGTTTTGCAAATTGTTGGTATCGTGCATATGCTTCAGGATTAAGTTTTTTCAATGTCCGTTCAGTAGTTGGACCATCGACTTTCCCCATGACAGCAGAGGAATCATTATCATTAGAATCTAAATATTGAACATACTCTTCATAGGTGAATTCAGGCAACGTACTAGGTGTATTTTTATCGCCGTTATACCACTCCTTCTCCTTATTCCATTGTTCTACGCCAGCTTCATTCTTTTTGAAAGAATGGTCATAAATTGTAGAAGATGGAACGCCATTTTTAACGGCTAAACTTTTATCATAATCCCACGGATCGATGTGACGCTTATAAGTTGTTGGTGCATTTTTAAGACGGCTACCTTCACCAGTTTCACGAACAAAACCAACACCATAGGATAAAAGATGATCTTTATTAAGCTGTGTATCAGCACTAAGTTTTAAATTCCATTGACGATGATCTACATTATCTACATAATTTAATGTATTTTTACCTTCATACGTACTATTGCCATAATCACTTGTTAAAGTTAAATCATCTTCTTTTGTACGTGTATAATTTACTTCCGCACTCCAAGAGCTTTTCTTATCTTTTCCAGTATAGCTCAAGTTAAAATTATTTCGGTCTAAATCGCGTTTGTAATGAACTTGTGGTTCCATGAAGGAATCACTACGTTTCACATAACGCTCTAAATCTTCGTTATACCGATCAATACGAAGACCTAAAGAGTGATTTTCGTTAAAGTCATATGTAGCTCCAAGTCCTACATTGGAGTTTGTGCCATAGTAACGCAAAGAATTCTTTAAGAAGCCATGGTCTTCATCGCTAGCCATTGTCGTTGCACGACGTGCTTCACTCGCATAAATAGGCATAATATCACGTTTACTACCGTGAATATTAACTTTTAACTTACCTAAAGAGCCAGAATCAGCGCGCATAAAGAAATTAGAGTATGGCACGACATCACCATCCCCTTTTTCTCTACGACCTTCCGCATTAAACTGAATGGACGCATTCTTCTTTGGCTTATTTGTAATAACATTGATAACGCCGCCAATCGCATCAGAGCCATACTTGGCACTAGCAGCACCTTGAATGACTTCAATACGCTCAACATTTTCCGTACCAAGACGTTGCAATTCATCGCCAGCACCTTGATATTTAGCAAGATCTCCCATAACAGGCTGCCCATCTACTAACATTAGCGTATGTCGTGGATCAGCACCTCGAATAGATACACCTACACGCCCCATCGAATCAACAGTTCTAGATACACCTGTTTCTGTAAATACAATATCCTCTACAGATTTTGCTTGTTTCTTTGCAATATCTTGCTTTGTAATAATCGTCGTCTGTTGAGACTCTTGTTTTGCTAATTCTTCGGCCCACGTACCTCGAACATGTACAACATCAGTAGTAACTGTTGCATTTTCTGCCAGGGTATTGATAGGCATTTGTAACCAGTATGCAACGGCGCAAGACAATATAAGGTATCGACTACTTCTTCTAAGCCTCCTATTCATTAATATTCCTCCAAAATATATCAAACTTGGTATATAAAAAATACACCTCACTACCACAATAAATGACATTGAAAATCATTTACATCAATGATAGCAAAGTGTATTATGCATATCTACTCCGAATAGACCAAAAATATACGTTTCGGACAATATTAAGTTTTTATAAATTATGAATTCTACTTTAAGTTACTACATTTTTAAGTAATATTAATAATATGAATTCCCAATCATTTTATTTATACCTTACGATAGGCACTTGGCGTTACACCAGTAGCTTCTTTGAATGCACCAGTAAACTTACTACCGTTCTCGTAGCCTACTGCATTAGCAATCTCTAAAATAGATTGATCTGAATCTTGAAGCAATCGCTTAGCCGCATTAATACGACATTCTTTTAGATATTGATGTATGGTTGTACCATATACACCTTTAAAGCAACGTTTCAACGTCGACGTAGGAATGTCAAACTGCACGGATAAAGAGTCAATAGTAATACGCTTCATATACTGTGTCGATACATATTCACATACAGCTTTTACAATATCGACTTGCTGCTTTCTATAGGTATTTCTTTTTTTATTATTAGCTGTAGATATAACAGATAGCAATAAAAAGATTTCAATCACTTTTAATTTAAAATAGTGCTCCTTAATTTGATTCGGCACTTTATATAAACTGGAAAAAATCTGACGAACTGTTTCTGTTTCTTCCATCATCATACCAAAGTCGGAATGCTCACAAAATCGATTTGCTAATTCGGTCAAATCTATTCGAGAATCACTAACAAGTGCATCTAATACAGGTTGAGCTTTTTCAACATCTACCAGCAATACAATCCCTTTAAATAGTTTTGTAGGGAAGTAATTTTCATGTTGGTAAGCTGAGCGTGTATGCCACCCTAACGACATATCCCCTGGGCCCATATATAAATACTCACCAGATGTGAATTTGCACTCAATGCGCCCCTCTTCACAGTGATTTATGGCAAACGTCTTGGTATGTGATTTAGCATAAAATTGAATCGTTTCTTGTTTCACATCAAGGAACATTAAATCGATACCATCAAATATCGTATGTCTCGACATAGACATTCCTGCATGTGAAACCGCATGATTATGTGGATTCATACTATCACCATATACACAAATACTATAAACATAAACGTTAGTATTATATTATAGTATACTTATTGATAGTCATTGTCAACTTCCAGTTACTAATAATTCATATTAAATTTAAAAATATTAACTAGTTTATTTTAGTAATATAAAACAATCAAGATCATCGCTAGAAGTTATTTTAGTGTACTATAAAATAAGCCTCATGAATTAAACTACAACAATTTAATTCATGAGGCTATATTCAGAATTACGGATGCAAGTTTCTATTTTTTTGTTTTTACAATAAAAGCTAATGCAATTATATGACCAACCCATACGAGGGCCATGACGATAAGAGCAATAGGCATATCTTGACTGAAATAGGCGCCAACCGCCATTATTGTACTAACAGAAGCGAGAATGGACAACTTTGTCCGCAACGTCAACGCTTTATCGCGCTCATAAGTAGCAACAGTCTTTTGATATAAACTAGATTCCAAAAACATTTTATGGAATCGTTCAGACCCTCGAGCTAAAAAAAATAAAGCTAGCATATAAAAAGGAACTGTTGGCAATAGTGGTAATACGATACCTGCTGTACCAAGGCCAAAACTTATTGCACCAATAGTCAGGAATACATATCGTATTACAACATTACGGTGTTGCTCAGTTGTTTTCATTAATCCTCTTCTACATAATTAATAACTTTACCTTTTGTTTTAATAAAGTTAGGAATAATAAGTACTAAAGCAGCAATAGCTACAATGCCATAAATACCAGCCATACCTACCCATTCATATGCATTACCTAATACAAGACCCATTACTGCAAAGTCCGCATCACCAAAGGTTGTATTTTGGAATCCTAATTGACCAAGAACTGGCAATGCCAAAGCTGGCAAGAATGTAATAGCCAAACCATTTAGGAAAGCACCTACCGCTGCGCCACGACGCCCACCAGTAGCATTGCCATAAATACCTGCGGTAGCACCACAGAAGAAGTGTGGTACAAGACCAGGAATAATTAATACGCCACCTACAGCACCAAGTATAAGCATACCAATGATACCACCGATGAAAGAGCTAAGGAAACCTAATACTACTGCAGTTGGAGCGTAGGTAAAGAATACGGCACAGTCTACAGCTGGAATTGCATTAGGGATAATTTTGGTAGCAATCCCTTGGAATGCAGGAATCAAATCGCCTAAGATCATTCGTACACCAGAGTATACGATTGTTACGCCAACGGCAAAGTTCATAGCACTCATAACGGCGTATAAATAAGGGCTCATTTCACCAGATAAAATAGCGACAAATTCGGAACCTGCTGCAAATGCGGCAATCAAGTAGAATACGATCATAGTCAATGCTGTAGATAATGTTGAGTCACGTAAGAATCCCCATTTTTCTGGAATCTCAATATCTTCTGTGCTATCTTCAGCTTTACCAACATATTTAGCAACCCAAGCAGACAAATAATAACCTAAACTACCAAAGTGACCAATCGCAATTTCATCCCCATCAGTCACTTTAGAAGTATAGCTTTGACCAATTGCTGGAGAAATAGCAGACCAAGCACCCATTAAGAAACCACCCACAAGGATGAGCTCCATACCGGCCAAACCTGCTGTACCAAGTACGGCAGACATAAGACATGCCATAAATAAGCTGTGATGACCAGTTAAGAACACATATTTGAACTTGGTGAAACGAGCAATACATAAGTTCATCAATAAGCCTACTACGAGAATAGACATCGTTTCAACGCCAAGTACCTTTTGTGCAACAGCCACAATAGCTTCATTGTTTGGTACCACCCCAGTAATATGGAATCCATGTTCAATCATCTTACCTAACGGATCAAGATTGCTAACGATAACGCCAGCACCTGCTGCAAGCATTAAATACCCTAGAATAGGTTTCAATGTGCCCGTCATGATTTTATGAAACGGACGTTTCAAAGCTATTAAGCCTACACATGACATAATACCAATTAAAAGTGCTGGTTGTGACAGCACGTCACGTAAGAACTCTAATACCATTTCCATAACACTACCTCCTATATACAGTTGTTTTAATTATTGAGCAGCTTGTTTTAATGCTTCAAGAATATCTTCTGTGATTTTCTTTTTATTAATATAGCTGCGAACAATAGCAATATTTTTCCCTTCAAATTGTTCTGCTAATTCTTTTACAGTAACGATGAGGTCCGCCTTACGTCCTTGAGCCGCATTAAAATCAATAGATTCAACTTGTGCATCAATACCATTTTCAGCGCAAATCTCTTCAATTTTCATCTTTAGCATCAAGCTAGAACCAATACCATTACCGCATACAGTTAATACAGAAATCATACGTGCCTCCTTCTAAACGTATTATTGCTCGTCTAAATGCTCTGCCAAGAATGCTTGTACGTCGTCAATACTTTCAAAGTCAACGGCCGCATCTAAGAACTCTTCATCCTCAAATAAAGTAGCAATATCTGTCAACAATTGAATATGCTCATCTTTATTAGGAGCACATAAGAATAATGCTACCGATACAGGATCATTGTCAGGACTGCCAAAGTTCAGTGGTTTTTCCAATGTCACTAATGCTGTACCTACGCGCTTTGCTCCATGTTCTGGACGAGCATGTGGCATAGCAAGACCTGGAGCCAATACGATATATGGACCCATTTCACGAACTACCTCAACCATTGCCTCTGTATAAGATGGATCGGTAAAGCCAGCATCAACCATGAGTTGACCACCGTGACGAATTACATCTTCCCACGTTTCGGCGGGATAATGAAAGGATACATTATCCTCAGATAATAAATCTTGTAACAAACTAACACCTCCTAAGCTTACATCTGTACATATAATTCTATTATAGCTATTCTGATAAATTTTTCATATATCAAAATAACAATGACCTTATAAAAATGAATAAAACCAACATAAGATTTAACCATTAAAGTTTATAAAATACCCACTCCTATTATACCTATACAGGTATTAATATTGTATATATATTGAGAATTCTCTATACTTAGATGAGGTTTATATTACCTACATAAAAATAGAATAAGGAGATTTTATGCAGACTTCGGTAAAAGCATTTATATTATGTCTAATACTCTGTATTTCATTGGTAACAGCTTTACAGTTTGGAGCTAATTTTATTCCTTTAGATCAAATTATATCAGCTCTTATGTCTATAATTGATCCAAATGCTAAGGCTTCTATAACAGATACGATTATTACAGATATACGCTTACCACGACTTATCTACTCAGTTTTAACAGGTATCGGCCTATCACTTGTAGGTTTATTAATGCAGACGGTTACTCGTAATGCACTGGCAGATCCCTATGTATTAGGTGTTTCTTCTGGTGCAAGTACAGGCGCCGTTTTTGCTATTATCATGGGTGGACTTCCATTCTTAGGGCAATACAATACGCCTATTTTTGCGGCCCTAGGCGCAGCACTTTCAATTATATTAGTACTACTATGTGTTGGTAAAAGCAACAGTCCAGTAAAGCTTATCCTCATAGGTATGGGCATGACCGGTGTATTCTCAGCCTTAACTATGATGATTATTTATGGTGCTAAGCATGAGGCTCAAGTTCGTAGTGCCATGTTCTGGTTACTTGGTAGTTTTGCAGGTATTCAATGGGGTGATCTTCCGTTAACGGCAATCATTGTGACATTGTTTCTACTGTATATTTACATGTTCAATCAAGACCTTGATGTATTGCTACTCGGTAATCATGAAGCAGCACAAATG
>ERZ772917.528-NODE-528-length-26822-cov-12.873650_pt1 | contig 26822 bp, 30 predicted proteins | sample MGYA00511187_ERZ772917 | MGnify/ENA primary metagenome ERZ772917 (study PRJEB29015, sample SAMEA2737925) | human oral metagenome | biome: human oral; feature: human-associated habitat; material: dental | place: China | collected 2012 ...
ATGCACCGTCAATTGCGACGCGCACGGGAGCGGCAATCGTTGCCATTCCAGAGGTTATCTCCGTCTGCGAGGGACAGGCACTTGCAGAGATCAAATCCCATCCAATGAATATTGGCGGCTCGCTTGATCTGCCGTTTGGCAAGGTGCGCATGACGTTCGCTCAGCACAGCGCGGGCGTTGCCGGTGGGATTGCGTGCGGCTTCGTCGTATACATTGGCGGCAAGGTCGTGTACTACTCGGGCGATACCGCACTTTTCAGCGATATGCAGCTGATCGGGCGCAAGGATGCGATTGACTATGCCGTGCTCCCAATTGGCGATAACTATACAATGGGGCTTGAGGATGCAGCGATGGCGGCGCAGTGGGTCAACGCGGGACATGTCATTCCCATCCATTACAATACATGGCCGGTCATCGCGCAGGAGGTTAGGCACTATAAGGAGGTCACGGAGGCGATGACGCGTGCGAAAGTGAATGTTGTTGCGCCCGGCGAAACGATAGACCTTTGAGCAGCGCGGCAAAGAGCCCCGTTCTCGTCCTCGTGGGACCCACAGCGGTGGGTAAGACGGAGCTTTCGCTTAAAATTGCGGAGGCACTCGGGACGGACATTATCTCGGGCGACTCCATGTGCATCTATCGTGGCTTTGACATCGGCAGCGCAAAGCCGTCGGCGGCGGAGCGGGCACGCGCCCTGCATCATCTCGTGGACATCTTGGATGCAGATGAGCCGTTCTCCGTGACGGAGTTCGTCACACGCGTTGTTGCGCTCGTACGGACGCATGAGGCGCAGGGGCGGCTGCCGTTCATCGTCGGCGGGACGGGGCTCTACATCAAGGCGCTCATCGAGGGGTACAACTTCAACGAGACGCAGGAGCATGTATCCTTTCGCCGTGCGATGGCGGGGATTGCGACGCGGCGCGGCAATGAACGCGTACACGGCTTCCTCGCACATCGCGACCCCGCTGCGGCGGCGCGCCTCCACGCGAACAATCTCAGACGCGTCATCCGCGCACTCGAGACACTGCGCTACGGCGCGGAGCACATCTCACAGGCGAGCGCGATGGATGCGGGGGATGCGCCCTATGATGCGTTTGTCATAGGACTCACGCGCGCACGCGCCCATCTCTACGAGCGCATCAACGCGCGCGTGGAGACGATGTTTGCGGCGGGGCTTGCAGATGAGACGGCGGCGCTCCTCGCGCGCGGGATCTCGCGCGACGCACCCGCGATGAAGGGCATCGGCTACAAGGAGACAGCGGCGTATCTCGCGGGCGAGATGAGTGCGTTGGAGGCAGTTGCCGCCATTCAGACGGCGACGCGGCATTTTGCCAAGCGGCAGATGACATGGTATCGGCGCATGCCCTACATCCACTGGTATGATGCGGACGAACAGACGGAGACACAGCTGCTGCACGCAATCCTTGCGGACGTGCGTGGATGGCAGTGCAATAGAGAAAGGAGCGCTCGGGCATGACGGCAAAAATCATCAACTTGCAGGACAATTTTCTCAATCAGGTGCGCAAGGAAGGGATTCCTGTGACGATCCACCTCGTGAATGGCTTTCAGATCAAGGGGGCGGTGCGCGGCTTTGACAATTTCATTGTCATGGTGGACACGATGGGAAAACAGCAGATGATCTACAAGCATGCGATCTCGACCATTACGCCTGCCCAGCCGGTGAAGGCGCTGCCTGAGGAGTCGTAACTGTGTATATGAATGCTGCTGCAATGCGTTTCATGCGGCATTTTTAGGAATCACTGATAAAATGAAGCCTGCAGGACGCAGGGCAGAGTTTATCAGTGATTCCTTTATTTGAGGAGAAGATATGAAGACACGCGGTTTTGAAATTATCTCGATGTATCGGACGGCGGGGATTCATCTGCCGGAGCGCAAGACGGGGGCGAGTACGGGCTATGACTTTGCCGCGGCGGAAGAGGTCGTAATCGCACCGGGGGAGGGGGCTCTTATCCCGACGGGGGTCAAGGCATATATGCAGCCCGACGAGGTGCTGCTCGTCTACATTCGCTCGAGTGCGGCGCTCAAGAAGCATCTCATGCTGATGAACAGCGTCGGTGTGATTGATGCGGACTACTACGGCAATGCGGAGAACGAGGGACATATCTATATCCCGCTCTACAACTACGGGAAAGAACCCGTGCGCATCGCGGCGGGCGAGCGCATCGCGCAGGGAATCTTCACGCATTATCTCACGGTGGACGGCGATACGGCGGGCAGCGGAGACGTGCGCGCAGGGGGCTTCGGATCGACGGGATCCTGACATAATGTTCCGCGGATTTGTTAAATAACTTTCATTCACGACACAATTTTTGACAGGAAAACGAAACTCATTTATAATGACGTTGCATTACAATAAATATAATCGGGATGGAAATCCCGTACGTGGGAGATGTTATGAAACTTTCGACGAAGGGACGCTACAGCGTGACGGCGCTCTATGAGCTTGCCCTGCATTACGGGGAGGGGGTTGTGCCTCTCAAGACGATTGCAAAGACGCAGGGCATATCGGAGAACTATCTCGAGCAGCTGATGGTGCCGATGCGGCGTGCAGGGCTCGTGGAGAGCGTACGCGGCGCGCAGGGCGGCTATACGCTCGCGCTTCCGCCCGAGGAGGTGACGATCGGCCGCATCATCACGGCGGTGGAGGGACCGATCGCCCTCGTGGACTGCCTGCTGACGAGCGCGGAGTCCGGCGATCAGAGCTGTGTGCGTGCGGGTAGCTGCGTGACGCGTCAGATCTGGGAGGAAGTCTGTGACAGCATCAATTCGGTGCTGAACAACATCTCGCTCGCCGATCTCCTGCAGCGCAATCAAAATCGCGTGGGATGCAATCAGTGAGACATTCTGCTCTCTGCACTTTTGAAGGCTTTACAGCAGAATGGAAAATATTTGTCTTTGCTCAAAACTTCATGTATAATTAGAACGATATATTCCGAAAGTGACACACGTTTGGGAGGGAGTCTCATGGTAGGGGACATCTTGCGGCGCGAGCGCGAGAAGCAAGGGCTCACAATTGCCGATATCGAGAAGGGGACGAGTATTCGCGGGCTCTATATCGAGCACATCGAACGGGGCAATATCGCCGAGCTGCCGGGGCTGGTCTATGCAAAGGGCTTTGTGCGGAATTATGCAAAATTCCTAAGTCTGGATGCGGAGCCTCTCGTGCAGCAGTTTGCAGAGGAGAACGGGGGCACAAGCGCACCCGTGCCGCCGCCGACGGAGGCACCGCCGCGGCGCATTTCGCTGAGCAATGTGGGCGATGAATCCCTCTCGCAGATTTCGATCGGCAGCTCGAGTTCCTCCTATGCAGGGATCTTCGGCAAACTTGCCGTGGGTATCATTGTACTTGTCGCTCTCGTGGGCGGCGGTGCGGCTGTGATCTCTGCAATCAACTCGCCTGCGCAGGAGACGCCTCAAGCGCCGCCGGTGAAGACGGAGCAGCCGGCTACAGCATCTGCAGCCGCAGAGGCGGATGCGTCCGATGCGGCGCGTACAGCGGCGAATGCGGATGGGGTGCGCGTGAGCGTAACCCTTTCGGAGCGCTGCTGGACAGAGGTCAGCGTCGACGGCAAGGCAGTATTTGAGGGGGTCATCGAGAGCGGTAAGACCGAGAGCTGGCAGGGCAAGGAGAGCGTTGTTGTCCGCGCGGGTAATGCGGGCGCACTCGACGTGACGTTCAACGGCAAGAAGCTCGGAAAATTTGGTGAGAACGGGGAAGTCGTGGAACGCCGCTTCACGAAGACGACGAAGGATCTGAAGGATACGCTGCCGCCCGCACCTGCACGTGCAGAAAAGAGCAGCACCTCGGACAAGAAGGATGCCAAGAGCACAAAGGATGCGGTGAAGACGCAGTGAACTACGGCGCATGAGGAAGGATGAGCACGATGAAATGTCCTTTTTGCAAGAAGCCGGACAGTCGGGTGATCGACTCGAGAGCCGCTGACGACGGGGCGACGATCCGCCGCCGCCGTGAGTGCGGCGAGTGTGGACGGCGCTTTACTACCTATGAGGTGGTGGAGAAGCTGCCGCTCATGGTGGTGAAGCGCGACAATCGGCGCGAGCCGTTCAACCGGGATAAGCTCCTCACGGGAATCATCCGTTCCTGTGACAAACGCGATATATCGATGGAGCAGATCACGAACTTCGTCGCGGAGATTGAGCGCGACATTCGAAACCGCACGGAGCCGGAGGTGCCCTCGGAGAAGATCGGGGAGATCGTGATGGAGCGGCTGAAGGATTTTGACGAGGTCGCCTACATCCGATTTGCCTCCGTCTATCGGAAGTTCGACGATATCACGAATTTTATCGAGGAGCTCGAAACACTGCGCGCGCGACGCGGGAAGGAGTAATTAGAACGAAAGAGGTAGGACTTGGATCATCGGCTGAAGAGCAGTTTGCAGGAGCGCTTTGCAAAGGAGCGCGGCAGCTATCGCTATCCTGCGGGAGGACGCACGCGCTTTGCGCTCGTCTATCCGAACACCTACTTCGTCGGGATGTCGAACCTCGGGATTCACATTATCTATGATCTCCTCAATCGGCGTGGGGATACGGCGTGTGAGCGCGTATTCCTGCCCGACCGCACGGAACTCCCGCGCTATGAGCGCACGCAGACGCCGATGATGAGCGTGGAGACGCAGACGCCTCTTGCGGACTTCGCTGTCATCGGCTTTGCCATTTCGTTTGAAATGGACTATTTTCACGTTGTTAAAATGCTTGCGCTCAGCCATGTGCGCCTGCGCGCCTCCGAGCGTACGGCGCGCGATCCGCTCATCATCGCGGGCGGGCCGTGTGCGACGTTCAACCCCGAGCCGCTGGCGGAGATTGTGGACGCCTTTGTGATCGGAGAGGGGGAGGCCGTTATGCCTGCCCTGATGGATGCCTATCACGAGGGCGTTCGTCAGGGCGCGGATCGCGCCGCACTCCTGCGTCGCCTTGCACGCGTCCCCGGGGTCTATGTGCCCGCGCTCTACCGCGTGGATTACGATGCGGCGGGACGGATTGCCGCGCTCTCGTCCGAGGGGGAGATTCCGCAGACAATTGCGCGGCAGTGGGTCGAGGATCTCGACGCGCATCCTGCGCATACGGTCGTGGTGACAGAGGATACGGAGTTCAACCTCTATCTCATCGAGACGGCGCGCGGCTGCGGGCGGCACTGCCGCTTCTGCATGGCGGGCTACTGCTTCCGCCGCCCGCGCAACCGCTCCCTCGCCGTCATCGAGGAGGAGGTGCGTGCGGCGCTGCCCTACGGGAAGAAGATCGGGCTGATGGGGGCGGCGATCTCGGACTATCCCGAGATTGACGAACTCTGCCGATCCATCCTCGGCGAGGGGCTCTCCATGTCCGTTGCTTCCTTCCGTGCGGATTCGGTGACGAAGGAGCTCGTCGAGGCACTTGCCGCAAGCGGTCTGCAGACGCTGACGCTTGCGCCCGAGGCGGGGAGCGCGCGGATGCGCGCTGTCATCAACAAGGGCATTGAGGAACATCATCTCTTTACGGCGATTGACCTCGGCGCGGCGGCGCATATTCCGAACTTCAAGCTCTACATCATGGTGGGGCTGCCGTTCGAGGAGGATGCGGACATCGCGGCGATCATCGACCTTGCCGAGCGGCTGCGCCGCTATATGGACGAGAGGGGAAGCCGTGGGACACTCACGCTCAGCGTGAATCCGTTTGTGCCGAAGCCCTTCACGCCGTTCCAGTGGATGCCGATGGCATCGAAGAAGCGCCTCGACGCCGTGATGAAGACGCTCACACAGGCGCTGCGCCGCACGAAGAAGATTGTCGTCAACTTCGAGTCGCCGAAGGAGGCACTCGTACAGGCGATTCTCGCGCGCGGCGACCGCCGTCTCTCCTTGCCACTTATGCGCGCCGCAGCGGGGCGCGGGGCAAAGGATCTCGTGCCCGAGATGCGGGACGCAGGTCTCTCTCCCGACGACTATCTCACGCGCGAATGGGCGGAGGATGAGATGCTCCCGTGGGAGCATCTCGATATGGGCTTTACGAAGCGCTATCTGCGGCAGGAATACGAGCGGGCAGAGTCGCTCAAGGCGACGCTTGGCTGCTTTGACGGCTGCACGCGTTGCGGCGTCTGCAGAGCGAACAAAGAAAGGACGAACGCATGAGTTTTGTACTGCGGCATATACGCAACAATTTGTGGAGCGGGCGGTTGGACATCTTTCCCGAGGACAGGCTCGTACACGGCTTCTCAGCGCGGCAGGGCGGCATGAGTCCCGCGCCGTTTGACGCGCTCAACATGGCGCTGCACGTCGGCGATGATCCCGCGCTCGTGTGGGAAAACCGACGGCGGTACTTTGCGGCGCTCGGTCTGGACGCCGAGCGCATCTGTACGATCCGTCAGGTGCACGGGACGGAGATTGTGCGCGCCTTTCGGCGGGATGCAGGGCGAGGCGCGCGGGACTATGCGGACGCGCTTGCGGATGCAGATGCCGTTATCACGAACGACAGCGGTGTCGCGCTCATGCTCTGCTATGCGGACTGCGTGCCTGTCCTCCTCTACGATCCCGTGCACAACGCAGCGGGCGTCGTGCATGCGGGCTGGAAGGGCACTGTGCAGCGGATCGCAGCACAGACTGTCGCGCGCATGGGAGAGGAGTTCGGCACAGAGCCCTCTGATGTGATTGCGGGAATTGGTCCTTCCATTGGAGCGGGATGCTATACGGTCGGCGCGGAGGTCGCGGAGCGCTTTCGCACGGCATTTCCGACGCATGCGGATGAGATCGTACAGGAGCAAGACGGAGCTCTTCATCTCGACCTCTGGGCGGCGAACCGCCTACAGCTTGTAGAGGTGGGCGTTGCGGCGGACAATATCGACAGTGCGGACATATGCACCTCATGTGACCGCGCATTCTTCTACTCCTATCGTGCCGCAGATGGCAGGACGGGACGACTGGCGGCGGTGATGGAACTGAGATGAGTGACGATATGATGATAGGCACGCGGATTCAGGAGGTGCATGCGGCGATTGAAGCAGCACGCACACGCCGCACGCATGTGCCCGCAGAGGCGCCCGTGGAGTTGATTGCCGTGACGAAGAATCATCCCGTGGAGGCAATGCAGGCAGCGATCGATGCCGGTATCATGAACATCGGTGAGAATCGCGTGCAGGAGGCGCTGGACAAGGCACAGACCTTGGAGCGTGAGGTCAAATGGCATCTCATCGGACATTTGCAGCGGAATAAGGTGAAACATGCTGTACGGCAGTTCGATCTGATTCATTCGGTGGATTCCGTCCGCCTTGCGCAGGAGATCGACAAGGCGGCAGAGAAATTCGGCAAGGTGCAGAACATCCTCGTGCAGGTCAATTTGGCGCGTGAAGAGAGCAAATCCGGTGTATACCGTGAGGAACTGGATGATGTACTTGCGGAAATTGAGGTGCTGCGCGCCATTCGCTTGCAGGGATTTATGTGCATTGCGCCGAATTATGACGATGTGGAGGAGTGTCGCCCACTCTTTCGCGCGATGTACGAGCTGTTTCGGCAGGTGAAGGAGCGTAAGCCGCGCACGGCGGATATTCGCTACCTGTCGATGGGGATGACCCACGATTACGAAATCGCAGTGGAAGAGGGAGCAAATCTCGTGCGTGTTGGCACGGCGATATTTGGTGTACGTCAATATGCACTAGGAGTGTGAGGGATCAGTGAGTATCTTTAAGAAAATATCCACGAAATTCATCGGCATTACGCCGGAGGATGAGGCGGAGGAAAACGAGCAGCAGGAAGAGGAGAAGGAAAAGAAGTCTGCGCCTGTGACCGAAATTGGCGCACGTACGAACCGACGTGTAGAAACAGGGGCAAACCTCTCTGCATTTCCGGACTTTTCCGCGTCCTCGAGTACGGGCAGCGGCACCCCGATCGACAATGTGGTCGCGGCATACCGCATGAATGTCGTCGTCATTGAGCCGCAGACCTTTGATGACGCACAGCAGGTCGCGGTCAATCTGCAGAAGAAGAAACCCGTTGTGCTCAATTTTGAAAAGACGGAGAAGAGTGTGGCAAACCGCATTATCGACTTCATCAGCGGCACGACGTATGCGCTCAACGGCGACATCAAGAAGATCAGCAACAATGTCATCCTCTGTGCGCCGCATAATGTCAATGTCAGCTACTCCGAGGAGGAGCATCGTCTCGGCGACGATATGTCGTTTCCAAATAGGTAGACGATGATGCGTGACGATATTCAGATTGGTATCATCGGCGGCGGCGCGATGGCAGAGGCTCTGATTGCAGGCTTGACGACGCGCGGCAGTGTTCCCGCATCCCATATCAGCGTATCGGAGCACAAGGCCGTGCGCTGCGATCTGCTGACACAGCGATATGCGGTGCACGCACAGGTAGGGGCAGAGTCCTTTCTGCCCCGTATTTCTGTGCTCATTCTCGCGGTAAAGCCTGCGGCTGCAGCGGCGGCGATGCAGGAGACAGCGCCTCTCCTAAAGGAGGGGGCGCTCGTCCTCTCCATCGTTGCGGGGCTGACGATTGCGGAGATCGAGGCGGCATATCCAGATCATCCCGTCGTGCGTGCGATGCCGAATACGCCGCTCGCCGTGGGAGCGGGGATGTCCGCCTTTGCCTGCGGCACGCATGCAGGGGCGGCAGAGTCGGCGGCGGCAGAGATGATACTCGGCGCTGCGGGGCGGACGATCGCGGTGCAGGAGGGCGATCTCGATGCCGTGACGGGGCTCTCGGGCAGCGGACCTGCCTACGCATTCCTCCTGATGGAGGCGCTGATTGAGGGCGGGGTTGCCGCAGGGCTCAGGCGTGAGACGGCGGCAGTGCTCGCGGCGCAGACGCTGCGCGGTGCGGCAGAGATGGCATTGACGGGACAGAGTTCGCCCGCCGACCTGCGTGCGGCGGTGACGAGTCCTGCGGGCACGACCGCCGCAGGGCTGCGCATGTTGGAGCGCGCGGGCGTGCGCTCGGCGCTGATCGAGGCCGTGCTTGCGGCGACGGAGCGTTCCAGAGAGTTGGGGAGAAGATAATGGCAGCGGAACAGAAGGAGCGGATTCTCCGCTTTTATCGTGGAAGTGAGGGCGAAGAGACTGCGATCCGCCTCCTCGATCTTGCCGAGGCGGTCATGAAGACGGCGAAATTTCGGATCAGCACCTTTCTCGATCCCTATGGGCAGGAGATCGCGGAGACGATATGCGCGAGCTATGACGGGATTCAGCTCGACTTTGACGGCGGCTATACGGGGGCGGAACGCCAGCGCGCCATGCTGCGCCATCAGGATTTTCGCGGGACGCCGGACGGCTTTGCGATCGCCTGCGTGGAGGCATCGTGGAACGGACAGTTCGCGCGGCTCACGCATCGCGATGTGCTCGGCGCTGTCATGGGGCTCGGCATTGAGCGCGAGCTGATCGGCGACATCCTGCCTGCACCCGATACGGCGAAGATCATCTGCGACGCGAAGATTGCGGATTTCATCGTGAGCAATCTGACGATGATCGGCGCGGTTGGTGCCAAGGCTGCACTTTCAAATTTGGAAGAAATCGCGCCGCGCGAGGAGCGGACGAAGGAGATCCGTGCGACGGTCGCCTCTCTGCGCCTTGATTCCATTGTCGCTGCGGGATTTGGCATCTCGCGCAGCCGCGCAGCGGACGACATCGCGGCGGACAAGGTGAAACTCAACTGGCAGAGTGCGGGCAGCGCCTCGAAGACGATCAAGGAGGGCGATGTGCTCTCTATGCGCGGACGCGGGCGCCTCGAGGTGACCGAGGTGCGCGGGCAGACGAAGAAGGGGCGCACGGTCGTCGTATTGAACAGATTTTTCTAAGGAAGGGCGGGAGCAGGATGCTGACACCAATGGATATACACGCGAAAGAATTTAGCAAGAGCTTTCGCGGATTCGATGAGAACGAGGTCAACGACTTCCTAAACGAGGTCATGCAGGCGTATGCCTCTGCGCTGGACGAGAATGAGCACCTGCGCGCGGAGCTTGCGCGGGAGCGGGAGAAAGTCGAGGACTTTCGGCGCATTGAGCAGAGCGTGCGCGAGACGCTTGTGGTCGCGCAGAAGACCGCCGAGGATACGATGACGAATGCGAAGCAAAATGCTGACCATACGCTCGAGCTGGCGGCAAAGGAGGCGCAGAATCTGCGCCGCGAAGCGACGCTCCAGGCAAAGGCACAGCTGGATGAGGCTGCCGACAAGGTGCGCGCCGTCGTGGCGGAGTACGAGCGCCTTGTGCGCGAGAAGCATCAATTCCTGCGACGTATGAAGGGAAATGTGCAGGCGGAGCTCGCACTCATTGAGGATGCGATTGCGGAGATGCCCGATATGGTGGACGAAAAGAAGGCGAAGAGCCTTGTGGAAGCGGAAGGCAAGCAGAGCGAGGAGGACGTTTGAGAGCGATGAGCGGGCGCGTAAAAGCCGCATTTTCCTTTTTGTTGATCCTGCTGATCGATCAGCTGGTCAAATACTACGTGGAACTGACGATGCTGCCGGGGGAGAGCATTCCCATCGCGGCGCCGTTTTTTCATATCACCTTCGTCCTCAACCCGGGCGCGGCATTCGGGATCTTCCGCGACCAGCAGTGGCTCTTCCTCGCGACGGCAATCATCTTCTCCGTCGCCTTCCTTGTGTTCTATGAGCGTCTGCGCCGTAGCGGCAGTCTCATTCACTACGGCAGCGTTGTACTTGCGGCGGGGGCTGTGAGCAATCTGATCGATCGCATCCGCCTCGGGCACGTTGTGGACTTCTTCGACTTCCGCGTCTGGCCCGTGTTCAACATCGCGGACATTGCCATCGTCCTGGGGACGGCAGCCGTGCTCTGGGCGCTCTTTGTGCAGAAAAAGGAAATCCGATCATGAGCACTGTATTCATTGCCGAACACGCGGGTGAGCGTCTGGATCGTGCGCTCGTTGTGTATATGCCCGATCTCTCACGCAGCTATGCACAGCGCCTGATCGAGACAGGCCAGGTCACGGTGGACGGTGTGGCGCGCAAAGGGAACTACAAGCTGCGCGGCGGCGAGGAGATTGCCTGCACTGTGCCGCCCGCCGAGGAGGTCGAGATCCGCGCGGAGCAGATTCCGCTCGACGTGCTGTATGAGGACGAGGACATGATCGTCATCAACAAGGTGCGCGGCATGGTCGTGCATCCCGCTGCGGGCATCGTGAGGGGCACGCTTGTCAATGCGCTCCTCTATCACTGCAAGGATCTCTCGGGCATCAACGGTGCGCTGCGCCCCGGCATTGTGCACCGCCTCGACAAGGATACCTCGGGTGTCATGGTTGTGGCAAAGAACGATATGGCGCATCACTTCCTTGCGCGTCAGATTCGCGACAAGGAAGCGCGGCGTGAATACCGTGCGATTGTATACGGAAACATCGTGCCGCGCGCGGGAATTATCACGGGCGACATTGGGCGTCACCCGACCGACCGCAAAAAGATGGCAATCGTGCATGAGAACGGCAAGCCTGCAACGACGCATTTCGAGGTGCTCGAGCGCTTCGGTGCATATACCTATATATCCTGCCGACTCGAGACGGGGCGCACCCATCAGATTCGCGTTCATCTGACGAGTATCGGGCATCCGCTCGTGGGTGATGCGAAGTATACGGCGAAGAAGAATCCCTTTGCTATCGTGGGACAGGCGCTTCACTCGCTCACACTTCGCCTTGTCCACCCACGCTCGGGGGAGGAGATGGCGTTTACCGCACCACTTCCCGCAGATATGGAGGAGATTTTGCATACGCTGCGCACGGACGGATAAGGAGGTACGCACATGACGGAATTTAGGGAAAAGGCTGTCCTGATGGACGATGACGGCATTCGGCGCGCGCTCATGCGCATTGCACACGAGATCGTCGAGAAGAACAAAGGCACGGAGAACCTCGTACTCGTCGGCATCCGCACGCGGGGTGTCCCCATTGCTGCGCGCATTGGCGCAGAGATTGCGCGCATCGAGCAGCGCGAGCTGCCGTGCGGCGTGCTCGACATCACGCTCTACCGCGACGATCTCAACGAGCTCTCCTACCAGCCCATCGTGCATCCGACGGAGATGCCGCACGACATCACGGGCAAGACCATCGTGCTCGTGGACGATGTGCTCTACACGGGACGCACAATCCGCGCCGCGATGAACGCGCTTCTCGACATCGGACGCCCGCGCATGATCCAGCTTGCCGTACTCATCGATCGCGGGCACAGGGAACTGCCCATCCGCGCGGACTACGTCGGCAAGAATGTGCCGACCGCCGCGCTCGAGGACGTGTCCGTGCTCTTGCAGGACACGGACGGCGTGGAAAAGGTCGTCATTCGGGAACGCGTTTGACAATCCCCGTGCTGAGAGCCGCAGCGTTGCGGCTCTTTTTTGTATCTTGACGGAAGTTTTGCAATAGAGGTATAATGAAATCAGGACATTTGTAGGGGCTCATACAAGGGCAGCGACTAGAGAGAACCTCCTGAATGTGATGGAGCAAGAGTGACGGAGCAATCGTATGATTTTTTACGGCGATAAGCAAAAGTCCATGTTGGATGAGGAGCAGGCATCAGCGGATGAGCTGGAGGCATGTGACCTTGAGGCGGAGGAAGAAGAATCGGACGAGGTGGGGGCGGAGAGCAGCGTCTACGACGGCTGCACCGACGAGGAGCTGCTCGCACATATTCGTTCCTGCGAGGGCGATGAGGCACTCGATTATCTCATCAATAAATACCGTAATTTCGTGCGCTCCAAAGCGCGCTCCTACTTCCTCATCGGTGCGGATCGCGAGGATATCGTACAGGAGGGCATGATCGGCTTCTTCAAGGCAATTCGCGACTATCGCGAGGATAAACTATCGTCGTTCCGTGCGTTTGCCGAGCTCTGTGTGACGCGGCAGATCATCACGGCAATCAAGACGGCGACACGGCAGAAGCACATTCCGCTGAACTCCTACGTCTCGCTCAACAAGCCGATCTACGACGAGGACTCTGACCGCACGCTGCTCGATGTACTCTCGGGTGCGCGCATCAGCGATCCCGAGGAGCTCGTCATCAGTCACGAGGAGTTCATCGACATTGAGCAGAAGATGGAGGAGATCCTGAGCGACCTCGAGTGGCGCGTGCTCATGAGCTATCTGGACGGCAAGTCCTATCAGGAGATTGCCGTCGACCTGCACCGTCAGGTGAAATCCATCGACAATGCGCTCCAACGCGTGAAGCGCAAGCTCGAAAAATATATGGAGTCGCGCGGCGACGATCTCGACATTGGGACGGTCTACCGGGGGCTCACGACGATTAACCGCGGCGTGCGCATGCCGGAGGAATAGAGGGGAGCACCCCTCTTTTTTTATGAGGAATTAACCGCAAAATATTTTGAACCTGATATAATTTGAGCAAGATCTATTTCTTCTGATTGAAAAAGGAGGTTATCTTATGTGGAAGAAGATTCAATGTGCCGTCATTGCCTGTTTGTTGTGCGTGACATGTGCAGCAACGGCGTCCGCTGCGGTGCGTTCGGATGACGTGAGGCGGGCAGAGAAGCCGGAGCGCATCGAGCTCGTACTGGTTCTCGATAAGAGCGGCTCTATGCAGGGACTCGAGTCCGATACGATCGGTGGATTCAACTCCATGATCGAGAAGCAGAAGGCTCTTTCGACTCCTGTAGACGTGACTGCTGTGCTCTTTAACGATACGACGGATGTCCTTTATACGCACAAGAATATTCGTCTCGTGCGCCCGCTGACGGACAAGGAGTATGAGGTGGGTGGTACTACGGCGCTACTCGATGCCGTGGGCAATACGATCCTGAAGGTGGAGCGCGAACCGTCGGTCAAGAGCAGGGGCACGAAGGTCGTCTTCGTCATTATCACGGACGGGCTTGAGAACGCGAGCGCAGAATTCTCGAAGACGAAGGTCAAGCAGATGATCTCGGACAAGCAGGAGAAAGCGGGCTGGGATTTCATCTACCTTGGTGCGAACATTGATGCGGTCGAGGAGGCGGATGCCATCGGTGTGAAGAAATCGAATGCCGTGACCTATAAAAACACGAGAAAGGGTGTCCGTGCGAACTACGATGCGGTTTCTGCCTTTGTTGCAGAGACGGCGGAGCGTGGTGACGCCGATACATCGGGGGAATGGCGGTCGTATGTGGAGGAAGATACGACAAAATAAGCGTGCGAGCGATTGACAATTTGCATATAACGATGTATGCTATCTATGTTGTTAGAATTTAATCTTTGGGAGACAGGTGTAGTGCAGTTATGCACGCTTAATAGAGAAGCCGGATAAGCCGGCGCGGTCCCGCCACTGTGAGGGGAGCGAACCTGCAAGGATGCCACTGAGAGGAGATTTCTCTTGGGAAGGCGCAGGGGAGCGATGAACCGAGCCAGGAGAACTGCCTGTTTGACAATCCACCGTGTGCCAAGGGCACATACCTGCGAGCGACGGGAAGGGGATTCGTGAAGATGATTCACGAGGCTTTCTTGCTCTGGCAGGAAAGCCTTTATTTATCTATATTTTATGGGAGGAATTCGGATGAAGAATTGGAAGAAAATGCTGGTCGCATCCCTCGCGTGCTCGGCAGTCCTCGGCTTTTCGTACAGCCCGGCGGAGGCCTCGTATGAGCTGAACCCCGAGGTCAAGACGGCGACCCCCGCACTCATGGAGGCATCGGAGATCGGCGTCCTCAAGTATGAGAATCCGCAGATGATGAACTATACGAACAAGGATGCTATTGTCGTAACGAGCTTTGGCACGACGTTCAAGGAGACGCGTGAGAAGACGATCGAGGCGACGGTGGACGCAATCAAGGCGGCACATCCGGGCGTGAAGGTCGTGACGGCATTTACCTCCCACATCATCATTGACCGCATCGAGAAGAACGAGGGCAAGAAGTATCCGACGCCTGAGGAGGCACTCGCACAGCTCAAGGCGGACGGCTACTCGCGCGTGGCACTCGTCTCCCTCGATGTCATCCCGGGCATGGAGTACTCCTACGTCAAAGCTGTGTTCCATGAGTACAAGGATCAGTTCAAGACGATGACCTGCGGCACGTCCCTCATGTACTGGCAGGGACAGGAGGAGCAGTCGGATGACGTGATGGAGTTCATCCAGGCGGTCTCCAGCCAGTTCCCGAAGATGGGGAAGGATGATGCGCTGCTCCTGATGGCGCACGGCACGCCGCACGTCTCCAACGCATACTATGCCGTCATTCAGGCGAAGCTGGACGCACTTGGGTATAAGAACGTCTATGTCTATACGGTCGAGGGGTGGCCGAGCCTCGAGGATGTCATTCCGAAGCTCAAGGCGAATAAGGTTAAGAATGTGACGCTCATGCCGATCATGATGGTTGCGGGCGATCATGCACACAACGATATGGCGGGCAAAGATGCGGATTCGCACAAGAGCATTCTCGAAGGTGAGGGCTATAAGGTCGATGCCTACCTCCACGGGCTTGGCGAGAACAAGATGATCCGCGATGTCTATGTGGAGCGCGCAAACGATGCGTGGGATGCTCTGCAGGGCAAGAAGGATGCAGATGCGGATCACATCAAAATGATGAAGTAAGCGCATCTACAAGTATTTTACGGTGGTACTAGAGTCTGCCGCGGAAGGGTTTCACTTCGGCGGTAGGCTCTTTTCTTTGCCGAAATACCCTGCTATAATAAGTGGGCAGTATTGGAGTGCGGGGATATGATGTCCGCACATGAAGGAGAAGAGGGCAATGAAGATAGCAGTTGTTGGTACAGGGATGATTGCGCGCGAGGCGCTTATCGCCCTGCAACAGGTAGAGGGGGTTGAGGTTGTCACGATCTGTGCACGTCCACAGAGCAGGGAGAAGGCGCGGGCACTTGCGCAGGAGTTCCGTGTTCCTCAAGTGGCGACGGACTACGCTGCGATGCTTACGGCACATGGGGCAGACTTCGTCTATCTCGGCATTGTTAACAGCGTGCATTTTGACTACGCACGGCAGGCGATTGCGGCGGGCTGGCACGTGATCGTTGAGAAGCCTTTTACATCGACCCTCGCGGAGGCGGAGGAACTGATCGCGCGTGCACGGGCGGCAGGCTGCTACCTCTTCGAGGCGGTGACACCGCTCTTTCTCCCCAATTATCAGGGCATCTTGGAAGCTCTTCCGCAGCTCGGGCTCATCCGTCTCGTGCAGGCGAATTTCTCGCAGTATTCGAGCCGCTATGACCGCTATCTCGCACGTGATGTTGCGCCCGCATTCGATCCCTCGCTCTCGGGCGGCGCGCTCTACGATCTGAACGTCTACAATCTCGAACTTATTGTCTCCTTCTTTGGGCGTCCGAAGTCTGCCTCCTATACGGCAAATATTGGGTTCAACGGGATCGATACCTCCGGGATTCTGACCCTGCGCTACGACGGATTCGCTGCAACGGCGGTGGCGGCAAAGGACAGCGACAGCCCATCGTTCTTTATGATACAGGGGGAGTCGGGATGGATCCGCGCTGATGGGACACCGAACGAGCTTGCATCCTTTACGGTTGGTCTGCGCGGCAGGCAGGAGAAATCCTATGCACTGAATTGCCATGAGCACCGCATGGTGCCTGAGTTTGAGGCTATGCGAGATATATTTGCACGCAAGGATTATCTGAGCGTGGAGGAGGGGCTTCAGACCTCGCGGACGGTGATGGCAGTGATGGAGAAGGCGCGCCTCATGGCGGGGATTCAGTTTCGGGCGGATTGAGATCAATGGAATCAATGATGATCGAGATGGAGGATCTCGAAAAAAAATTTCCGCATACGAATGCGGCACAGAAAAAAGACTGGAAGACGGCGGTTGCGGGGGTGACCCTCTCCGTTCGGCGCGGCGAGGTGTTCGGGCTGCTTGGCCCGAACGGCGCGGGAAAGACGACGATTATCCGTATGCTGACGATGCAGACGCAGGCGACGAGCGGCGTGGTACGCATCGATGGGCAGGATATTTGCCTCGACCCGCGTGCTGTCAAAGAGATGATTGGCGTTGTGCCGCAGCACGTGAATTTCGATCAGGAGCTCACGGTCTGGGACAATATGGAGCTGCACGCGCGCCTGCACCATATGGGCGGCGCGGAGCGGACGGCACGCATTGAGGAACTGCTCTCTGAGATGGAGCTCTCGGAGGTGCGCAATGACAACGTGCGTCGCCTCTCGGGCGGCATGAAGCGGCGCCTCCTCATTGCGCGTGCACTGATCCACCGACCGCAGGTGCTCTTTCTCGACGAGCCGACGGTTGCACTCGACCCGCAGATCCGGCGGCATATCTGGGATCTCGTGCGCGCGGTTGCAAAGAGCGGTGTGACGGTACTGTTGACGACGCATTACATCGAGGAGGCGGAGGCTCTCTGTGACCGCGTGTCGATCATCAACAAGGGGAGCCTCATCGATGTGCAGACGCCGCGCGCGTTCTGCGAGGCACTCGGCGCATTTGCTGTGGAGTGGGACGAGGAGGGCGGCCGCGCCTATCGATTCTTTCACACGCGTGAGGAGGCGCGCGCCCATGCGCGCCATATCGAGGAGAATATGCAGCGCGTCCTCCTGCGCCCGACGAATCTCGAGGATGTATTCATCGAGCTGACCGGGCGAAAGGAGGGGCTCTGATGCTACGTGATATATGGACGGTGTTCTGGCGCGACTGGATTGTCCTGCGTCGCCGTCTCACGAAGTACGTGCTGAGCCGTATGGTCTCGCCGCTCATGTTCCTCATTGCATTCGGCTGGGGGCTTGGGCGCAGCATCGACGTGGGCACGGGCTCGTATCTGGACTTCCTCGTGCCGGGACTGCTCGCGATGAACTCCATGAACATCAGCTTCAACAGCATTATCTCCGTGCACGCGGAGCGCGTCTATCACAAGAGTCTCGAGGAGTATCTCATCGCGCCGATCCGTCCCGATGCGTTCGTCATCGGCAAGGTCGCGGGCGCGGTTGTGCGCGGGCTGATCTCCTCGGCGATCATCATTGTGCTCAGCTATCTCTTTGGCGCGCATTTCACAATCACGCCGCTCTTTTTCCTCGTGCTCGCGCTGAACTGCATGATCTTTGCGGAGATCGGCTTTCTTGCGGCGATGTATATCTCCACCTATGAGGAGATGAGCCAGGTCAACCTCTACGTCCTGCTCCCGATGTCCTTCCTCTGCGGGACATTCTTCTCGACGGCGGCGCTGCCCGATCTCGTGCGCTGGCTCGTCGAGATACTGCCGCTGACGCATACGAGTCACCTCCTGCGCAGCCTTGGGACGTCGGGGGAGTTCTCTATGCTCTCGCTCGTGGTGGTCATAGGGTACGCTGCGCTCGGCATCGCGGCGGGGACGTGGAAGTTCCGTCGGCTGACGGATTAGGAAAAGGATCATCATGCTCAGGCATATCTTTCATCACAGGGGAGCGCGCGAAGGTTGCGCGCATTTCTGTTGCACCAAGGTCGAGGACTTCGGCGTCTCCTTTGGGACGTTCGAAGTCTTTTCGCATGTCAATCTCCATTTTCACTGCGGTGAGTTGACTGCAATCATCGGCGCGAACGGCGCGGGCAAGAGCACCCTCCTGCGCGCACTCCTCGGCGAGGTCGCGCACACGGGCGACTTGCGCTTCGTCGATGCTGAGGATCGGCACATACGCCCTGTCATCGGCTATGTACCGCAGTATCTGCGCCTCGATCTGACGGCGCCGACAACGGTGCTGGATCTCTTTATGGCGTGTGTGACCATGCGCCCCGTCTGGCTCTTTCCTGCACGGTGCTATCGCGTGCGCGTCACTGAAAAACTTGCACGCGTGCGCGCGGAGCATCTGATCGATCGCCGCCTTGGCGCACTTTCAGGCGGAGAGCTGCAGCGCGTCCTGCTCGCGCTCGCCCTCGATCCCCTGCCGAACCTCCTGCTCCTTGACGAGCCCGTCTCGGGCGTCGATCAGAGCGGACTCTCACTCTTCTATGACATCGTGGGGCAGCTGCGCGCGCAGGAGGATCTCGCGATCCTCCTCATCTCGCATGATCTCGGCATGGTTGCGCGTCACGCGGACAAGGTCGTCCTCATGGATCACGGGATTGCGGCGGCGGGAACGCCGAGCGAGGTTTTTGCAAGCCCGCACATGGAGCGCATCTTCGGCATCCTGCCTGACCTGCGCCATCTGCACACATATGCAAAGGACGGGGAAGAGGAGGCTGCGGTATGGAACTGATCTACAGCGTGCTAGATGCGCTCCTGCCGCTGGCGTGGATGGAGTATACCTTCATGAAGAACGCGCTGCTTGCGATTCTCCTCATGACGCCGCTCTTCGGGCTGCTCTCGACGATGGTGGTCTCGAGCCGTATGGCGTTCTTCTCGGACTCCCTCGGGCATGGCGCGTTTACGGGCATTGCCATTGGTGCGCTCGTCGGCATCTTCGCACCGCTCACATCGCTCATCCTCTTTTCGATTGCGTTTGCACTTCTCATCACCTACATCAAGCATCGCACAGCGGCATCGGCGGATACGGTCATCGGCGTGTTCTCCTCAACGGCGATTGCCGTCGGTCTCATGATTATGAGTCACGGCGGAGGCTTTTCGAAATTTTCTCCGCTCCTCATTGGAGACATTCTGAGCATTACCCCTGCTGATCTTGCGGGTCTGCTCGCCGTCGATGCCGTCGTCTTCGTTGGCTGGATGCTGCTCTTCAACCGATTGCTTCTGCTATCCGTGAACGCCTCACTTGCGCGCAGCCGCGGTGTCTCAATATTTGCCGTGGAGGCTCTGTTCGCCGCGCTGCTCGCCGTCGTTGTAGCCGTGAGCATCCAGTGGGTCGGCATCCTCATCATCAACGCACTGCTTGTCCTGCCGGGGGCAGCTGCGCGGAATCTCGCGGGAAGCGTCAAGGCATATCATCTGTTGTCAGTTCTCATTGCGCTCGGCGCGGGTCTCGTTGGGCTCTTTGCGGCGTACTATTTCGGCATTGCGGCAGGTGCGGCGATCGTGGCAGCGGCGGCGCTCATGTTCTTTTTCTCGCTTGCCCTGAGCCCTCATTTTCGACAGTAATGTCCCAACCTGCGCCCTATTTTTTTTCAGTGATCTATGCTAAAATGAAAGAGAATATTGTGAAGTATGAGGAGGAGGGCATTCTCATGAATATTACGATTGGCAGCGACCACGGTGCCGTGGATCTCAAAGAAGAGGTCAAGATGGTGCTCCATGAATTCGGCGATGTGCATGTAAAGGATGTTGGAACCTTTGGAAAGGAGGCCGTCGATTACCCTGACATCGCGGAGAAGGTCTGCGCCGATGTCATCTCGGGAAAGGCGGATCGCGGGATCGTGCTCTGCGGCACAGGGCTTGGCATCTCGATTGCAGCGAACAAGATCAAGGGTATCCGCGCGGCACTCTGCGCTGATGTCTATACGGCAATTATGTCGCGGAAGCACAACGATGCGAATGTGCTTGCCCTCGGTGGCCGCGTGACGGGCTTCGGCCCCGCGGGCGAGATTGTGCGCGCGTGGATTCGCACGGAGTTCGAGGGTGGGCGTCATGCGCGCCGTGTCGAAAAAATTATGGCGCTGGAAGATCAGAAAAACGGCTAAGGAGAGTTTCTATGAGTATGATGGATTCGTTGGAAAAGGTCGACCCACAGGCGTTTGCGGCGATTGAGGATGAACTGAACCGCCAGCGTACAAAGCTGGAGCTCATCGCCTCGGAAAACATTGTCAGCCGCGCGGTTATGGAGGCGCAGGGCAGTGTCCTCACAAACAAGTACGCAGAGGGCTACCCAGGCAAGCGCTACTATGGCGGCTGTGAATACGTCGATGTGGCGGAACAGCTTGCGATTGACCGCGCAAAGGAGCTCTTCGGAGCGGCATGGGCGAATGTGCAGCCTCATTCGGGCGCGCAGGCGAACATGGCGGTCTTCTTTGCACTGCTGCAGCCGGGCGACACGATCCTCGGCATGAATCTGACAGACGGCGGGCATCTGACGCACGGCAGCCCCGTCAATATCTCGGGTACGTATTACAAGGTCATTCCCTACGGCGTAGATCGCGAGACGGAGCGCATTGACTACGATGCGCTCGAGGCGCTTGCCAAGGAGCACAAGCCCCAAATGATTATCGCGGGGGCTTCGGCGTATGCGCGCACGATTGATTTCGAGCGCATTGAGGCAATCGCGAAGAGTGTCAACGCGATCTTTATGGTCGATATGGCGCATATCGCGGGGCTCGTTGCCGCGGGGCAGCATCCGAATCCCGTGCTCCATGCAGATATCGTTACCTCGACCACCCACAAGACGCTGCGCGGTCCGCGCGGCGGCATCATCCTCGGACGCGATGAGGAACTCGGCGCGAAGATCAACAAGGCGGTCTTCCCCGGCATTCAGGGCGGCCCCCTCATGCACGTCATTGCGGCAAAGGCGGTTGCACTCGGTGAGGCGCTCCAGCCCTCGTTCAAGGAATACGGCGCACAGGTCGTAAAGAATGCGGCAGCGCTCGCGGATGAGCTGACGAAGCTCGGCTACCGCATCGTATCGGGCGGCACGGACACGCACGTCATGCTCGTCGATCTCACGAATAAGGACATTACGGGCAAAGATGCGCAGAACCTGCTCGATGAGGTCAATATCACGGCGAACCGCAATACGATCCCGTTCGAGCCGCGCAGCCCGTTCGTCACGAGCGGCCTCCGTCTCGGCTCGCCTGCGCTCACGACGCGAGGCTTCAAGGAGGAGGATATGCGTGAGGTGGCGCGGATCATTGCCCACGTCCTCGACGCACCGACAGACGAGGGTCGCAGGGAGGAGGCACGCAGCCGTGTCGCCGCACTCTGTGCGAAATACCCCCTGTACGAATAACATATCTCTGAAAGAAAGGAAGCCTCTCCCATGGCTGATACATTCCATCCGTCCGATATTCCGAGTCTCCATCTCGTCGATCATCCGCTCATCCAGCACAAGCTGACCATCATGCGTATGAAGGAGACGGGGACGAAGGAGTTCCGTGAGCTGCTCTCGGAGATTGCCATGCTCATGGCATATGAGATCACGCGCGATTTCCCGCTGCGCGATGTGGAGATCGAGACGCCCGTCGCACGCTGTCGTGCGAAGATGCTCGAGGGCAAGAAGCTCGGCATCGTGCCCATCCTGCGCGCAGGGCTCGGCATGCTCGACGGCATATTGACCCTCGTACCTGCCGCGCGCGTGGGGCATATCGGACTCTACCGCGACCCCGAGACACTTGCGCCTGTCGAGTACTACGCAAAGCTGCCAAGCGGCGTCGAGGATCGTACGCTCATCGTCCCCGACCCCATGCTCGCTACGGGCGGCAGTGCGTCGGCGGCACTCACCATGCTCAAGGAAAAGGGCGCACGCAGCATCATCCTCATGTGCCTCGTCTCCGCGCCCGAGGGCATCCGCCGCGTGGCTGCCGATCATCCCGACGTGCCGATCTATGTCGCAGCCGTCGATGAACGCCTCAACGATCACGGCTACATCGTGCCGGGTCTCGGCGACGCAGGCGATCGCATCTTCGGGACACTGTAATAAACATAATGCAAAAGACGACTGCCTGCGCAGTCGTCTTTTGCATTATGGAGTATGAGTCACTCTTATCCCAAAATGTTGACGAAAAATGTATATGGATAATTAGGCAGCAAAGACTTCTTATGATATAGAAATGTGGTGAACAATCTCCGTCATATCTTCTGGTAGAGGGGCTGTGATGGTCAGAACTTCATGTGTGCACGGCTGGCTGAGTGTGAGCTGTGTCGAGTGTAGGGCGTGACGGGGGATTCGTTCCGTATTGCCGCCGTAGAGATCATCGCCGAGCAGCGGATACCCGAGGTGGGCGAGGTGGACACGGATCTGGTGGGTACGTCCCGTTTCGAGGCGCAGCCGCAAAAGGGTATGTTCTCCGTTCGTCCACACCGTTTCATAATGCGTGCGCGCGGGCTTTCCATCGGGCGCGACATGGCGCAGGATGATGCTCGGCAGGGCGCGTGCAATCGGCGCATCGATTGTGCCTGACGTAGGTGTAATCGCTCCCTCGATCAGCGCCAGATACGTTCGCTCAAGTGTATGTGTACGCGCAATCTGATGCTGCACCTCGGGACGCTTGGCGATGAGGAGCAGCCCCGAGGTGTTGCGGTCGAGGCGGTGGCAGGGGTGAAAGTCGAGAGAGATACCACGCGCGGTATAGAGTCCCAGCACGGCGTTTGCAACGGTGCCGTGTGCCTCCTTTGTCGTCGGATGGACGAGCTGCCCCGCAGGCTTGTCGATGACGAGGAGATCGTTGTCCTCATAGACAATGGAGAGCGGTAGCTGCTCCGGTGTGACGGAGGAGACGATGGGCAGTTCATAGGAGACAATATCACCCGCACGCAGCATCGTGCGCGCAGCAATCGCGGGGACGCCGTTCACGGCGAATGTTCCGCTGTGCTTGATCCGTTTCCAGAGCCCCGAGGAAATGCCGCGCGTGCGCATCAGGTATGCCTTTGCGGGGCATGTTTCATCCGCGTGCAGGTCGACTGTGATTTCCATCACTCGCTCTGTTTCTGCTCCTGACGGCGCAGGGCGAGAATGATGCGGAAGGAGACAGAGAGGATGATGGCAATGACAGTCGCGAGCGACATACCGCGCAGTGTGACCGTGCCGATGGTGAGGCTTGCCGTCGAGACACCGACACCCATGACGATCGAGGTGAGGAGGAGATTCATCGGATTGTTGTAGTCCACCTTCGCCTCGACGAGGATACGGATGCCCGAGGCGGCGATGACGCCGAAGAGCAGCATGGAGACGCCGCCCATGACGGGCGTCGGGATGCTCTGGATGAGCGCGGCGAGCTTGCCGAGACAGGAGAGCAGGATTGCAAAGATCGCTGCGCCGCCGATGACCCACGTGGAGTATACCTTTGTGATGGCGAGCACGCCGATGTTCTCGCCGTAGGTCGTGTTCGGTGTCGAGCCGAAGAAGCCCGAGAAGATGGTCGAGACGCCGTTTCCGAGGAGGGATCGATCAAGCCCCGGATCCTTTGCGAGGTTGCGTCCGACGATATTGCCCGTGACAATGAGGTGGCCGATGTGCTCCACGATGACGACAATGGAGGCGGGCAGGATGATGAGGATGGCACGCAGGTCGAACTCCGGCGTGTAGATCGTCGGTATCGCGAGCCACGGCGCACTCTCAACGTGCGAGAGATCGACGATGCCGACGGCAAAGGCGATGATGTAGCCCGCGACAACGCCGATGAGAATCGGAATGATGGAGAGGAAGCCGCGGAACGCCATCGAGGCGAAGATTGTGATGGCGAGGGTTGCGATCGAGACGAAGATGACGGTTGCGTCGGTATTTTCTCCCGTCAGCCCTGCCATGCCCGCCGCCGTCGGCATGAGCTCGAGTCCGATGACGGCGACGATTGCGCCCATCGAGGCGGGCGGGAAGATGACGTCGATCCAGCTCGTTCCGATCGTATGCACGATGAAGCTGACAATGCAGAAGACGATGCCGACGACGATGAAGCCGCCGAGTGCTGCCTCGTAGCTGTACTCGGAGAGGACGAGGAAGACGGGGGAGAGGAAGGCGAAGCTCGAGCCGAGATAGGCGGGAATCTTGCCCTTGCAGAGGATGAGGTAGAACAGTGTGCCGATGCCGTTGAAGAGCAGCACGGTCGCGGGGTTGACGTGAAAGAGGATCGGCACGAGCACGGTCGAGCCGAACATAGCGAAGAGATGCTGCAGTGAGAGCGGGATGGTGGTGAGGAGCGGCGGGCGCTCCGTGGTATCAATGACCTTTTGGGACATGGTGAATCACTCCGTTTCATATGGGTAAAATATTTTATGAAAGAAATCCTGCGTCTGCTGCAGGCGTTCCTATGATACCACAGTCAGCGGTGGGGAACAATCATCATTTCATAGGTCGTGCTTTGTACTTGCAGTTTTTTGTAGAATTCGGTAAGATAGTCCCAATGAATTATGCATAAGGACGTGAATTATGAAATATCCGATGAAACTCATTGCGCCACTGAAGGACTATCTCTGGGGCGGTACGCGGCTCCGGGATGAATACGGAAAGGAAACGCAGCTGACGAAGGTTGCCGAGAGCTGGGAGCTTGCCTGCCATAGGGACGGCAAAAGCGTCATTGCAAACGGCGCTGCGGCGGGATGGACTCTTTCGGATTGGCTCGCGGAGGCGGGCACGGATGCACTCGGCACGCGTGCGGCGAAGTTTCCGTATTTTCCGCTGCTCATCAAGCTCATCGACGCACACGACGAGCTCTCCGTACAGGTGCACCCCAATGATGATTATGCCCTGCGCGTCGAGGGGGAGTACGGCAAGACGGAGCTGTGGTATGTCGTGGACGCAGCACCGGGGGCGGAGCTGCTCTATGGATTTGCGCACGAGATCTCAAAGGAAGAGTTTCGTCGGCGCATAGAGGACAATACACTCCTCAATGTTGTGCGCCATGTGCCTGTGCAGAAGGGGGATGTCTTCTTCATACCTGCGGGGACGCTTCACGCAATCGGTAAGGGAATCCTCATCTGCGAGATTCAGCAGAACTCGAATACGACGTATCGCATCTACGACTACGGCCGCATCGGTGCGGACGGCAAGCCACGCGATCTTCATATCGAAAAGGCGCTTGATGTGACCTCCCTTGCACCTGCTCCCGCATATGCGTGCGGCAATGAGGTCGACCTCTTCGCGGGCGCGCGGGCGTGCCTTCTGGCGGCGTGCGGTTATTTCACCGCCTATCATCTCACAGTGGACGGGGAATGTGTGCTTACTGTAAGCGAAGACTCATTCCAGTGTCTGACCGTGCTTTCGGGCAACGTACAGCTTCGCACCGAAACGGACGGACTGCAGCTACAGAAGGGGGAGAGCGTCTTTCTGCCCGCAGGATTGGGACACTGTGTGCTCGCGGGCATGGGAGACCTGATTCTTAGTAAAATATAGAGCAGAACAGGTAGGGCTTGACGGCTTTGTTATAATGAAACCGTTAGGAGAACTTTTGTTAAGGACTCGCTGATAAATATGGCGATTCCTTACGAATGCCCAAAGGAAAGGTGAGACTCATCGAATTTCATGCCTTGACAAAGGAAGACAAGCCGCTGCTTGATCGATATTTTCGTGCGAATTACTATGAGAATTCGCATTTTAACTTTACGAATCTCTATATGTGGCGCGAGCCGTTTCATGTCCACGTCGCCGAGGAGGACGATGTCCTCTACGTTGTGAGCGAGTGGAAGGCGCGTGTCTCCGCCTTGCAGCCGTTCTGCGATCCCGCGCTTTATCCTGCGGCGACGAAGAAGCTGCTCGCGTACTTCGAGGAGATTGAGCAGCCGTTCCACATCTATGATATGGAGCGCGGCTATGCGGATTTCCTGCGCTCCTGTGACTGCGCCACATTCGAGGTGGTTGCTGATCGCGACAATTTCGACTATGTGTACCTCGCGGAAAAGCTTATCAGTCTTGCGGGACGCAAGCTGCACTCGAAGAAGAATCATCTGAATGCGTTCCGCAAGGAGCATCCCGATGCTGAGTTCGTCCCAATCACGGATGAGGTTGTAACACTGTGCAAGCTGGAGTTGAACAGCTGGTACAAGCAGCACCGTCAGGAGGACGGCACGGTCGATCCGTTCATCGGCTACGAGCGCGCAGCGATTCTCGAGGTGCTGAACAACTTCGAGGACTTCGGTCTGAAGGGCGGCGCAATACTTCTTGATGGGCGCGTCATCGCCTTTACATTTGGCGAGCAGCTGAACACGGATACGGCGGTCATCCATGTGGAGAAGGCAGATCCCGAGCTGCGCGGTGCCTACCCCGCGATCAATCAGGGCTTTGTGGAGCATGCGTGGAGCCATATGACCTACATCAACCGCGAGGAGGATATGGGGATCGAGGGGCTGCGCAAGGCAAAGG
>ERZ772917.529-NODE-529-length-26807-cov-50.952826_pt1 | contig 26807 bp, 17 predicted proteins | sample MGYA00511187_ERZ772917 | MGnify/ENA primary metagenome ERZ772917 (study PRJEB29015, sample SAMEA2737925) | human oral metagenome | biome: human oral; feature: human-associated habitat; material: dental | place: China | collected 2012 ...
GTGGCGCGTGCGGCGAGGTCTGCCCCGTCAAGATCGACATCCCGACGATCCTCATCCACATGCGTGCGCGCACGGTGGACGTCAAGCGCAACCTCGTGCCCGACGTGTGGGACCTCGCGATGGGGGCGACTACGCCCGTCATGACGAACGCGACACTGTGGAAGCTCGCAGGCACGGGCACGAAGGCCACTCGCCTCTTCGCGAAGAAGGGCGCCATCGGCGCGCTGCCCTTCCCGGCCTCGCTGTGGACGCGCGCACGCGACCTGCCGGTGGCCCCCAAGGAGACGTTCCGCCAGTGGTGGAAGCGCACCCACAAGGACTCCGACGCCAACGCGCCTCGCACGGACCGTCCCGCGCGCGGCCTTCCGCTCGCATCCGAGCACGGCATGACCACCCGCACGACCCAGAAGGAGGCGTGACATGACCACCACCATGGACGCAAAGACCGCGATCCTTGCGCGCGCACGCGACGCCATTTCCCGTTCCCAGCAGGGCCGTCCGGTGCGCCCGATCCCCCGCGACTACATCCGCTCCACCGAGCACGCGCCCGGTTCCCAGGCCGTCGTCGAGGAGATGATCGAGAAGCTCGAGGACTACTCGGCGAAGGTCGTCGTGGTGTCCAATGAGTCCGAGGTCGCCGACGCGATCTCGGCGTTCCTGGCGGACCAGAAGGCCACCTCCGTCGTCGTTCCGACCGGCCTGGACGAGGCCTTCAAGAAGGCGGCCGCCCGCGATGGCCGCAAGGTCCGCGAAGACAGCCGCGAGAAGGCCATCCCCACGCTGGAGCTGGACGAGATCGACGCGGTCGTCACTCGTAGCCGAGTCGCCATCTCCATTTCGGGCACCATCGTCCTCGACGGTGAGCCCGACCAGGGTCGCCGCGCGATCTCGCTCGTCCCGGACACGCACGTAGTCGTACTCAAGGCCGCCGACATCGTCCCCACGGTGCCCCAGGCCGTGGACATCCTCGGCAAGAACCCGACCCGCCCGATGACCTGGATCGCCGGCGGCTCGGCGACCTCCGACATCGAGCTGGTCCGCGTCAACGGCGTGCACGGCCCCCGCTTCCTGAGGGTCGTCATCGTCAAGTGAGCCTCGCGCTCTGACAACGTCACGCGCCCGGCTGCCCCACGGCAGTCGGGCGCTGCGTTATGCCTTCTTCATGAGCCGTTCTGTGGCGGGGCATGGCAGCTGGTTCCTATGGGTCGCACCCTCAGCTCCTCAATGCACAGCTGGGTCCTACGGGGGGCACCGCAAACCACGACATCGCAGCTGAGCCCAACAGGTCAAAGCGTCCCGAAGATCGTGGACAGTGTCGTGGGCCGACGTCCGCACACAGGAGTTCGCCTGACGCGCTTCATGAACCATCAGTCGCGTGCAATTCGGGTGCACGAACTTCCTCCAGCACCTCAAAACGTTGCAATTCCAACGATGTGGTTTCAATGTTTGAAATGTTCGCACGGGAGTTGCATGCGACATTTCCGAGGAACCACAACGCGAGGCCACAAAGAACCCAAGCAGAAGACAACTCAAGCCCAGGAGACGTACAGGCCCAGGAGACGTACAAGCCCAGAAGACGCCCACATCCCCGGCAACCACCACAACTGCCAGAAGCACAGGGGCACTACACCCGATAAGGGGCACTACACCCGATAAGGGGCACTACACCCGATAAGGGGCACTGCACCCGAACAGAAGAGGTGCATTGCCTACGGATCGGGTGCAGTGCCCCAACACACAAGAACAAACGCGGAACTGGCACACCGAACCACTCACCGCCACAACCAGCCCGGGCACAGGGCGCCGAGCCGGTAATGATGACCCCGTCAGCGCAGATAGCGGCCCGTCACCGAGGCCTCGTTAGCCGCGATGTCACGCGGCGTGCCCTGGGCGACGATGCGGCCGCCCTCGATGCCGCCGCCCGGGCCCATGTCGATCACCCAGTCGGCGCAGCGGATCAGGTCCAGGTCGTGCTCGATGACGAGGACGGTCGCGCCACGGTCGATGAGGCGCTGGAGCACGTCGAGGAGGACCTGCACGTCGCCCGGGTGCAGGCCGATCGTCGGCTCGTCGAAGACGAAGAGCGTCCCCTCCTGCCTACGCCCCATCTCCGAGGCAAGCTTCAGGCGCTGCGCCTCGCCTCCCGACAGGGCGGGCGTGGCCTCCCCCAGTGTCAGGTAGCCCAGGCCCAGCCCGGAGAGCGTCTCCAGGAGCGCTCCTGCTTTCTTGAGTCCGCGAACGGCCACCCCGGCCTCGTCCACGCTCATCGCCATGATGTCGGGCAGGGACAGGCCGTCGCGTCGGATCTCGTGGGCCTGGGCCCCGTAGCGGCTACCCCGACAATCGGTGCACTCGATGTCCACGTCGGGCAGGAACTGCACGTCCAGGGTGATCTGTCCGGTCCCGTCGCAGATCGGGCAGCGCAGCGAACCCGTGTTGTAGGAGAACGCGCCCGCCTTCAGGCCAGCGGCCTTCGCCTCCTCGGTGCGAGCGAAAGCGCGGCGCAGCTCGTCCAGCACCCCGGAATAGGTGGCCACGGTCGAGCGCACGTTCACGCCGATCGGGGTCGCGTCAATGACGTTGACGCGCGAGATGCCGGCTGTGTCCACGTCTCGCACGTGCACTGGCAGCGCATCGCCCGCCAGCTGGGCGCGCAGCGCGGGCACCAGCGACTCCAGCACGAGCGTCGTCTTGCCCGATCCGCTCACGCCCGTCACCGCCGTGAGCGCCCCCAGCGGTACGTCCACACTGAGGGGCCGCACCGTGTGAATCTGGCCGGTCTCTACGTGAAGCGCGCCGCGCCCGTCAACCTCCGCGCCCCGAGCTCTCTCCCCCGCCGTCCGCTCGACCCGACGCAGCCCAGTCATGTACGGGCCGATGCGGGAGGCGGGGGCGTGGGCGGCCTCGTCGATGCTGCCCTGGAAGATGACGCATCCGCCGTCCGCGCCCGCTCCAGGTCCGATCTCGATGAGGTGCTCGGCGGCCGCCAGGACACGCGTGTCGTGGTCGACGACGACGGCGGAGTTCCCGTCGGCGATGAGTTCGCGGATGATGTCGAGGACACCGTCGACGTTGGAGGGGTGCAGGCCGATCGTCGGCTCGTCGAGAACGTAGAGAACCCCGGTCGTACGGTTGCGCACGGCGCGGGCCAGCTGGACGCGCTGGCGCTCGCCGTTGGACAGCGTCGAGGAGGCGCGGTCCAGCGACAGGTACGACAGGCCGAGGTCGACGAGGCGCTCCATCGGCTCGGTCATCTCGTCGACGATGACGCGGGCCATGGGCGCAACCTCGCCCGGGACGAGGCCGGGGACGCGCCCGACCCACTCGCGCAGTTCGGTCAGCGTCAGGCGTGAGGCATCTCCCAAGTCGATGCCGTCAATGAGTGTCGTGCGTACCCGCTCCCCCAGCCGCGTGCCGTCGCAGGCGGGGCACGTGCGGGTGATGAGGTACTTGGACACGCGGGCGAGGGCCTTCTCGTCTTTCGCCTTCGACAGGGCGTTTTCGACGGTGGCGACCGCGTTGAAGTAGGTGAAGTCCAGCTCCGCGCCGCCCGTCTTGGTGGCGACGACGATGTGGCGCTTCTCGGCAGGCCCCTCGTACACGATCGTCTTCTCGGCGTCGGTCAGGTCCCGGAATGGCACGAAAGTGCGCACGCCCATCTCGCGGGCGACGTCCTTCATGAGCTTCCACATGAGGGATCCCCACGGGGACACGGCGCCCTCGTCGATCGACAGGGACTCGTCGGGCACCAGGGACGCCCGGTCGACGACGCGCTGGACGCCCGTGCCCTCGCACACAGGGCACGCGCCGGCCGAGTTGAAGGCCATCTCCTGCGCGCCCAGGCCATAGAAGGACTCGCCGCACGTCGGGCACACGATCGGGATCTCTAGGGCGACGTTGCGGGAGGGCGGGACTCGGTGCCCGCCTGGGCACAGGTAGGAGCCCGCGCGCGAGAACAGGAGACGCAGGTGGTTGAGCAGCTCCGTGGCCGTGCCGAAGGTGGAGCGCACGTCGGGAACGCCCGGGCGCTGGCGCAGGGCGAGAGCTGCGGGCACGTGGGTGACCTCGTCGACCGAGGCCTTGGCCGCCTGGGAGATACGCCGGCGCGTGTAGGTCGCCAGGGATTCCAGGTAGCGCCGTGAGCCCTCCGCGTACAGCGTGCCGAGCGCCAGGGAGGACTTGCCCGACCCGGACACGCCCGCGACCGCGACGAACGCGTTCAGGGGAACGTCGACGTCCACGTTCTTCAGGTTGTGGACGCGGGCGCCGCGCACGCGGATGAAGTCGGGCATGTCAGAAGCCCAGGCGCCCCAGCATCTTCGGGTCGGACTGCCAGTCCTTCGCGGTACGCACGTGCAGGTCGAGATACACGCGCTTGCCCAGCAGCTCCTCGATGTGGGCGCGGGACTGGGTGCCGATCTGCTTGAGGCGCGAACCCTTGCGGCCGATGATGATGGCCTTCTGCGAGTCGCGCTCCACGTACACGTTCACGTGAATGTCAAGCATCGGCGGACGCTCGTCGCCCTCTCGGCGCGGCCTCTCGATGATCTCCTCGACCTGGACGGCCAGGGAGTGGGGCAGCTCGTCGCGCACACCCTCCAGCGCGGCCTCGCGGATAAACTCGGCGATGAGGGTGTCGCGGGACTCGTCGGTCACGTCGCCCGACGGGTACAGCGGCGGCGAAAGCGGAACCGTTTCGGCAAGCACCTCGCGCAGGTGGTCGATGCCCTTGCCCTCCACGGAGGATACCGGCACGATGGCGGCCCACTCCCCCAGCTTCTCAATCGAGAGCAGATGCTTCATGACGCGCTCACGTGGCACGGCATCGCACTTGGTGGCCACTGCGATGATCGGGCGCTTGACGGAACGTAGCTCGCGGGCGATGAACTGGTCGCCGGGGCCGATGCGCTGGTCGGCGGGCAGGCAGAACACCACGACGTCGACCTCCGAGAGAGCCTCGCGCACCATGTCGTTGAGCCGCTTGCCCAGCAGCGTGCGAGGGCGGTGGTATCCGGGGGTATCCACGAGGACCAGCTGGTAGCCCTCGCCGTGCACGATGCCTCGAATGTTGTGGCGCGTCGTTTCGGGGCGGCCCGACGTGATCGCGATCTTCGCGCCAACGAGCGCGTTCGTCAGCGTGGACTTGCCGACGTTGGGGCGGCCGACGATTGAGATGAAGCCGGCGCGGAAGTCCTCGGGAAAGTCCGGGATCTCGATCGTGGCGGCCGCGTCCTGGCGCAGGGCGGCCAGGGAGGTCATCGCCTCGAAGGCCTCCAGGTCAGCGTCCTCCTCGTCCTCCAGGCCTTCCAGGTCGCACTCCTCGCCGTAATCCTCGTCGGAGTCGGCCTCCTCGTACTCCTCGTCGTCGCCCGGCTCGGCCGCGTCCTCGGCATTGTCGGCGAGGCCGGCGTCGATCTGCGCGCGTGCCTCGGCCTCCGGGTCGGCGGCGTCGCTCGCCACCTCGATTCGCGCGTCCCCGAGGGCGTTGGGGCCGGCCATGAGCTCGTCGTCGGAAGGGAATCGCATGTCAGTTGTCCTTATCGTCGGCGGGGGTTGGGTCGGTGATGAGCTGGGAGTCGGGGTCGAGGCGGCACACGACGGTGGAGACCTGGCGTCGGCGTCCGCGCGCCTCCTCGGCGGTCATGGAAACGCCCGCGAGCGTGCCGGTCGCGCCGGGCAGGGGAACCTTGCCGATGGCCTTGGCGAGCAGGCCGCCCACGGAGTCCACGTCCTCATCCTCGATCTCGCGGCCCAGGAGCTCGCCCAGCTCGGAGATCGGGTAGCGCGAGGGGACGCGCCAGGTGCCGGGCTCGATCTCCTCGGGCTCGGCGGCGTGGCGGTCGTGCTCGTCGGTGAGCTCGCCGACGACCTCCTCGAGAATGTCCTCGAGGGTCACGAGGCCGGCGACCCCGCCGTACTCGTCGATGACGATGGCCATGTGGGAGCGTTCGGCCTGCATCTGGCGCAGCATGTCGTCGGCGGGCTTCATCTCGACGGCGTACTCGGCGGGGCGCATCATCTGTTCGGCACGCATGTCGAGGGTGCCGCCGGCGGCCTCCCACCGGGAGACAAGGTCCTTGAAGTAGAGAATGCCTCGTATGTCGTCCACGTCGTCGCCGACGACGGGCACGCGAGAGAAACCGGATCGCACGAAGAGGCGAAGGGCGCTCGGCGCGGGAGTGTCGGCGTCGACGGTGACCATGTCGGTGCGCGGCACCATGACCTCGCGCACGAGAGTGTGCCCCAGGTCGAGGACGGAGCGAACCATGTCGCGGTCCTCCTCCTCGAAGCTCTCGGGCTCGCCGACCTCGTCGACGATCTCGCGCAGGTCCGAGATGAGCTCGGCGCGCACCTGCGCCTCGGTGGGAGCGGGCGCGGGACGCGAGGAGCGCACCCGGGTCAGGAGCGGGTCGGCGAGGTGGCTCAGGCGCGAGAGCCGAGCCGCGAAGGTCGCGCCCGCGAGCGCGACGCCCTCGGGGTTGCGCGCACCCGAGCGGGCGGGCAGGAAGGACACGAAGAGGAGCTGGAGGGCGGCGATGACGCTCACGCCGATGAGGGCGACGGCCCACCACGGAAGGCGCGTGTCAACCAGGACGATGGTGCCCACGACGGCGTAGACGACCTGCCAGAACGTGCGGAACGCTCGCAGGGACAGCAGGGTGCGCTGGCGGCGCTCGACGAGGCCGTACAGGGTGCGCGCGCTTTTGCGTTCGTCCTCGATCAGGTCCTCGACGCCGGCCAGGGTCAGGCGTTGGACTGCCTGTTCGACGCACTGGGCGATGGAGGCAAGCGCCAGGGAGACGGCCGCGAGGATCAGCAGGGCGATCGAGGGCGCGTCCACGATCGGCGAGGCCTGGGCTACTTCCAGGGGAAGAGTCAGGGTCATCGGGTGGCCAGGAAGGTCAGCAGCAGCTTGCGTTGGAGGGCGAACATGACTTCGCGCTCGGGGTCGGTCGCGTGGTCGTAGCCCAGGAGGTGGAGCATGCCGTGCGTGGCCAGTAGGAGCATTTCCTCTGCGGCGCTGTGTCCGGATTCGGCTGCCTGGCGGGAGGCGACCTGGGGGCAGATGCAGATGTCGCCGAGCATTCCGGGGGGCGTGGGGCGATCCGCCGTGCCGGGGCGCAGCTCGTCCATGGGGAAGCTCATGACGTCGGTGGGGCCGGGCAGGTCGAGCCAGCGGACGTGCAGGTCCTCCATCGGCTCGGGTTCGATGAAGATGATGTTGACCTCGGCGTCGGAGCTGACGTGCATCTGGTCGAGCACATAGTCGGCCAGGGCGGAAAACTCGGCCTCGTTGATCTCGAAATCGGTCTCGTTGATGACCTCGGTCATGAGATGTACTCCCTGCGTGATGTCTTGCGGCTGCGGGCGCGGGCGCGGCGCGCGGCGTTGCGGTCATCGTAGCGCTGGTAGGCGTCGATGATGGCACCCACGAGCTCGTGGCGCACGACGTCGGCGCTGGTCAGGCGACAAAACTCGATGTCGTCGATGCCCCCCAGGATGTCTTCGACAACGGCTAGGCCGCTGGTTTGGCTGCCGGGCAGGTCGACCTGGGAGGCGTCGCCGGTGACGACGACCTTGGAGCCGAATCCCAGGCGGGTCAGGAACATCTTCATCTGGCCGACCGTCGTGTTCTGGGCCTCGTCGAGGATGATGAAGGAGTCGTTGAGGGTGCGTCCGCGCATGTAGGCCAGCGGCGCGACCTCGATGGTTCCGGCGGCCATGAGCTTGGGCAGAGCCTCGGGGTCGAGCATGTCGCCCAGGGCGTCGTAGAGGGGGCGCAGGTACGGGTCGATCTTGTCCGTGAGGGAGCCGGGCAGGAAGCCCAGGTTCTCCCCCGCCTCGACGGCGGGCCGGGTCAGCACGATGCGGCGCACCTCGCCGGACAGGAGGCGTCGCACTGCCTGGGCCATGGCCAGGTAGGTTTTGCCGGTGCCGGCCGGGCCGATGCCGAAGACGACGGTTGCGCGGTCGATGGCGTCCGTGTAGGCCTTCTGTCCGGGAGTCTTGGGTCGGATGGATCTCCCGCGCGCGGAGAGGATCTCCTCCGTGGGTGCCTCGCCCGAGGTGAGGCGCCCTAGCAGCCCGATGGCCTGTTCGACGGCGCTGGCGTCCAGAGCGGTGCCGCGCCGGGCCATGCCGATGAGTTCCTCGAGCAGGCTGGCGGCCACGTCGATGTCGGCCTGGGTGCCCGCGAGGGAGATGTCCCGTCCGGTCACGAGGAAGCGCACGTGCGGGAATCCTCGTTCGAGGGCGCGCAGGACCTGGTCCGCGACCCCGAGGACCGCGATGGGGTCCATGTCTGCGGGGATGGTGACGCGGGCCGTGGTGTGTGCGAGGGTGGTCGCCGACAGCGTCGGCGCGGTGTTGTCCGTAGTCATGTTGCTCCCCATTTTACGCGCACGCCGCGCCGATCAGGGGGTTCGGCGCTCCCGAGGGGAGTGACCCCGGACGCACCGGCGCGCGCGGGCGCGCATCCGGGATGCGCTCCCCGCCTGCGAGCACGCACAATGAAGCCATGCCCACCCTCGAAGAGCTCGTCGCTTCCCCTCCCGATCTGCCGGTCACGCGAGCCCTGGGGGCCATCGCGGCGGCCTCGCGGCCGGGTGGCTGCGCGGTGGTGACCGCTCCCCCGGGCACGGGTAAGACGACGCTGTTGCCGCCCGCGGTCGCTGTCGCGCTGGCGCAGAGTGGGGACGGGGCGGGGCGCGTTCTCGTCACCCAGCCGCGCCGCGTCGCCGCGCGAGCCGCGGCCAGGCGGATCGCGCGCCTGCTCGGCGAGGAGGTCGGCGGCCAGGTCGGCTATTCGGTGCGCGGGGACTCGCGGGTCTGCGAGCGCACGCGCGTGGAGATGGTGACGCCGGGCGTGGCCCTGCGTCGCCTGCAGCGGGACCCGGAGCTGCCGGGCGTGTCCGCCCTCGTCGTCGACGAGTTCCACGAGCGCGACCTGGACACGGACCTGGCGCTGGCCTTCGCGTTGGACGCACGCTCGGCGCTGCGCGAGGACCTGTTCGTCGCCCTGACGTCGGCGACGCTGGAGGCCTGCCGCACGGTGGGCTGGCTGGAGGAGGCCACGGGCGAGGAGCCTGCACTCGTCGACGTTCCGGGGGATATCCACCCCCTCGAGCTGCGCTACGCTCCCCCGCCGCGCGGGGTGGAGGCCGTAGGGGCGATCGGGGCCGAGCGCGTGGGCGTGCGCCGCGAGTACCTGAGCCACGTGGCGCGCACGGTCGAGGAGACGATCGCCGCCACGGACGGCTCGGTCCTCGTGTTCCTGCCGGGCGTCGGCGAGATCGAGGCGGTGCGCCGGGAGCTGCGTGTCCAGGGCGCGCAGGTACTGACCCTGCACGGCCAGCTGAGCGCCGCCGAGCAGGACCGGGCGCTGACACCCTCCGACGGTCGCCGCATCATCCTGGCGACGTCAATCGCCGAGTCCTCGCTGACGGTTCCGGGCGTATCCGTGGTGGTGGACGCGGGACTGGCCAGGGAGCCGCGCTTCGACGCGGGGCGCGGCCTGTCCTCGCTGGTGACGGTGCCCGCCTCGCTCGCTCGCCTCGAGCAAAGAGCGGGCCGCGCCGCGCGCACCGGTCCCGGAATCGCCGTGCGCGTCATGGATCCCGTGGACGTGGCGCGCAGGCCCGCACAGTCCGCTCCGGGCATCGCCACGCAGGACCTGACCGACGCTCGCCTTCAGGTCGCCGCGTGGGGCACCCCGTTGGAGGACCTTGCTCTGCTTGACGCTCCACCCGCGGGCACGTGGGAGGCCGCGGGCGCGCGGCTCTCCTCCGTGGGGGCCATCGACGAGGCCGGGGCCGCCACAGCGGTGGGCCGCACCCTCGCGGCAATGCCCCTGGACCCGCCCCTGGGCAGGGCGCTGCTCGCGGCGAGCGGCATCATCGGGCCGGCCAAGGCGGCGCGCTTCGTGGCCCTCCTGTCGGAGGACGTGCGCGCGCCTGGCGCGGACTTGGGCGGGCTTGAGCGCCGGCTGGGACGGTCGGGTTCGGAAACGGGCGGCGACCGGGCGCAGGCCGCCCGGGTGAAGGACACGGAGGCGCGACTGAGGGGCCTCGCCCGCAGGCTGCCCGCCGCGCAGTCGCCCAGCGTTGGGCTCGACGGCGCTCCCGGTGAGGGCTCGGGCGCTGGGCGCACCCGCGAGGACGAGCTGGCCCTGACCTGCGCGCTCGCCTACCCGCAGTGGATCGCCAGGCGCCGCCCCGCCTCGTCCGCCTACGTCCTCGCCGGGGGCGTCGGGGCGCAGCTGCCCGGGGGCTCCCCGCTGGAGGGGCAGGAGTGGCTGGCGGTTGCCTCGATCGACCGCGCGCCCGCGTCGCGCCACGCGCGAATCCTCGCGGCGGTGCCCCTATCGGAGGGGGACGCGCTTGCCGCGGGGGCCGCCCTGCTCGCCCAGGACACCCAGGCCTCGGTCGAGCGCGGCGTCCTGCGGGCGACCCGGACGCGCTCGCTCGGCGCGATTCCCCTGTCCAGTGCGCCGGCGCGCACCCTCGGCGAGGAGGAGGCGACCGCGCTGGTGGCCACTCACCTGGCCACCCGCGGGCTCGGCGAGCTCGGCTGGGGCAAGGAGGCCTCGTCCCTGAGGGAGCGCATGCGGGTGCTGCACGAGGCGCTGGGCGAGCCGTGGCCGGACGTGAGCGACGAGGCGCTGGCGAAGCGCGCGGGCGAGTGGCTGTCCCCGTGGGGGCGCCGCCTCGCGTCGGGCGCTGCCCTGTCGAGCGTGTCGATGCTTGACGTCCTGCGCTCTCTGCTGCCGTGGCCACAGGCCGCGCGGCTGGAGGAGCTGGCGCCCGAGAGGCTGCCGATCCCCGCCGGCGGGACCCGCCCGATCGACTGGAGCGGGGCGCACCCGGTGCTGACGCTGCGCGTGCAGCAGGCCTTCGGGTGGACAGACACTCCCCGGCTGGTGGACGGGCGCGTGCCCCTGGTGCTTCATCTGACGGATCCGGCGGGGCGCCCCGCCGCGGTCACCTCGGACCTGACGTCGTTTTGGGCGGGGCCGTATCGGGACGTGCGCGCGCAGCTACGCGGGCGCTACCCTAAGCACCCGTGGCCCGAGGATCCGCTCGGCGCCCAGCCCACGAACCGCGCTAAGCCAAGGGGCTAGCGCGCCGCGCACCGCGCGATCAATCCTGCAGCTTGCCGACTATCGCCCGTCCGTCGGGCAGGTTCTTGGACGGCATCTGGTAGGCGTCAAGGTCCGCCATGGCGGGGCGCTCGAGGCCCAGATCGCGCAGCCGCTGGTACGTCGACATGCGCACGGGACCCAGCTCTGCGACGGGCTGGCCCTCGTGCGTGAGCGTCACGACCTCCCCGGACGAGGCTCGCGCTAGCGCGGCACCCACGTCCTCCTTGAAATCACCAATCTCTAGAGCCCTCATGACTCTATTCAAGCATGCCGGAGCCACTTTCAACGACCCACGCGACCACACTCTGACACAGCTTTCCTCATACACCCACTAAACGAGCGTCATATCACTAATCGAGGGTGAGATACAACACGGGTCAGTGTCCGCCGGATGGAATAGAATCGCCGCTCGCGCGTTTGGAAAGTGTCCGCTAACTGACGCAAGGAGAACCATGTCCACTACCCCGATCGAGACCGTCGACCTGCTGGTTGTCGGCGGCGGCAAGGCCGGAAAGTCCCTGGCAATGGAGCGCGCGAAGGCCGGCTGGAAGGTCGCCATGGTGGAGCGCCGCTTCGTGGGCGGCACCTGCATTAACGTCGCCTGCATCCCAACGAAGTCTCTGGTGAACTCGGCGCGCCGCCTGGCGGATGCGCGCACCGACGAGGCCTTCGGCGTCGTGGGCACCGGGGACGCGCGCGTCGACCTGGAGCTGCTGCGTGCCCACAAGGAGGGCATCGTGGGCGCCATGGTGGGCGCGCACGAGAAGATGTTTGCCGCCCCCGGCCTCGATTTTATCCGCGGCGAGGCTCGTTTCACGGGCGAACGCACGGTCACGGTGGCGCTCGAGGAGGGCGGCGAGCGCCTGATCCGCGGCGAGCGGGTCCTCATCAACCTGGGGTCGCGCCCGGCGCGCCCCGCCATCCCCGGCCTGTGGGAGTCGGGGGCGTGGACGAACGAGGAGATACTGCGCCTGGAGGAGCTCCCCTCCTCCCTGGCGATCATCGGCGCGGGATACATCGGCGTCGAGTTCGCCTCTATGATGGCGGCTTTCGGCGTGGACGTCACGCTGATCTCCTCGGGCACACACGTGCTGCCCCGCGAGGACGAGGACGTGGCGCGCGTCGTCGAGGCCGGGCTGGAGGCCAGCGGCGTTCGTATCGTTCCCGGCGCGCGCGCCTCCTCGGCGTCGCGCTCGGGTGGCGTCACGACGTTGACCCTCTCGGACGGCTCCGCGGTGTCCGCCGAGGCGGTGCTGGTCGCCGCGGGTCGCGTGCCGAACACGGATGGGATCGGCCTGGACGAGGCCGGGGTTTCCCTCTCCGATCGCGGTTTCGTCGCGGTGGACGAGCACCTGCGCACGTCCGCCGAGGGCGTGTGGGCCGCCGGGGACTGCGCGGGTACGCCCATGTTCACGCACGCCTCCTGGTCGGATTTCCGCGTGATCCGCGCGCAGCTGACGGGGGCATCCCTGGAGGATCCGACGACGACCACGGCGGGCCGCACGATCCCCTACGCCGTGTTCGCCTCTCCGGAGCTGGCTCGCATCGGCCTGTCCGAGTCCGAGGCGCGCGAGGCCGGTCTCGACGTGCTCGTCGTGAAGGTACCGACCGCCGCGATCCCCCGGGCCAAGACGCTGCGCTACTCGGGGGACGGGTTCTGGAAGGCCGTCGTCGACGCGAACACGCACCGGATCCTGGGCGCGACCCTGATCGGCCCGAACGTCTCGGAGGTCATCACCTCCGTCCAGGTGGCGATGGCCGCGGGCATGACCTACGAGCAGCTGCGCTTCCTGCCGGTGGCGCACCCGACGATGACTGAGGGCCTGCAGGTCCTCTTCGATTCGCTGGGCTGAGCCGGCGCGGCCAGCTCCCGGGCCGCGCCCCGCCCTCGTTGGGCATGAGTGAGCGGGCGGGTCCGAACGCGTTGTTCGGACCCGCCCGCCGCGTATTGCCGCTCTCAGGCGAGCGCGAGGTTACGGGAGCGAGCGCGGCCCCGGCCTCGTCAGTGGGCGCTCAGCCGAGCCAGGCACCGGAGCGGGCGAAGGTGTACCAGGTCCCGTCGATCTGTACTCGACCGGTTGCCATCACGCCCGAGGCGTGCAGGTAGTACCAGGTTCCGCCGTCGTTGACCCAGCCGGTGGCCATCGCGCCGGTGGCGGTCAGGTAGAACCAGTGGGGACCCACGCGAACCCAGCCGGTCGCCATCTTGCCGGAGTCGCCCAGGTAGTACCAGGAGCCGCCATCGCGAACCCAGCCGGTCACCATCTTGCCGGAGGCGCCCAGGTAGTACCAGGAGCCGCCGTCGTTGACCCAGCCGGTCGCCATCTTGCCGGAGGCATCCAGGTAGTACCACGTGCGATTGACGTTCACCCAGCCGGTGGCCGCGCGGCCGGAGGAGTCCATCCAGTGCCATGCGCCGTCGTAGAAGGCCCAGCCGGTGACCATGAGGCCGTTGGCATCGAAGTAGTAGGTGTCCTCGCCGATGGTGACAGAGCGGCTCTTCGCGCAGGTGGAGTCGGCGTAGCAGTACTTCCATCCGGCGGGGTCGTTGACCCAGGCGCCGCCCTGGTGGGCGGAGTCGTCGAAGTGGAAGTGCACGGCGTCCGAGATGTCGTCATCGGCGCGCGGGTCCTTGTTGCGTCCCTCGGCGCTCAGGGTCACCGACAGGAAGGGCTCGTCCCCGCCGAACGCGGAGGTGTCGTAGGGGCCAGCCTCGAGGACCACGTAGTTGTCGACGAAGGAGCCGGTTCCCTCATCGGTGACGGGTTCCTCGTTCATGAACTGCAGCGAGGCCTTGGTGACGGGGCCGGAGACGATGGCGCGCACGTAGATCGTGCCGGCGACGCGGGCGTCGGCGAGGGGGCGCCAGTCGGAGCCACCGTCGGAGGAGTATTCGATGCTTCCCAGGATCGGCTTGGGCTGATCCTTCAGGACTGCTGCCAGCGCGTTGACGAGGCCGGCGCCGCGGTATTCCTTGCCGTCGGTGGGTTCTGCGAGGCGGTCGTAGTTGTCGGCGGCCTGCTTCTTGACGAGATCAATGACCTGATCGGCGGTGTAGTCCGGGTGGATCTGCTTGACCAGCGCGGCCACGCCCGCCGCGTGCGGGGAGGCCATGGACGTGCCGGAGAGGTAGGCGAACGGCGGATCCTTCTTCCAGGTGGGCAGCGTGGACCAGATGCGCTGGCCGGGGGCGGCCACGTCGACCGAGTTCTTGCCGTAGTTGGAGAAGCCGGCGCGCTCAAGCTTCGCGGTGGCCGGGTCGGTGCCGGTGGGCAGCTTCAGGGCGGAAACGGACAGGACCGAGTCGTTGAGCATGGCCGGCACGTCGATGCCGCCCTCAACGTTGCGCTCGACGGCCGCGCCCTCAACGTCGTTGGGGGACTCGGTATCGATCGTCGGGTTGTCGTGGTCGTCGTTCGAGTTGCCTTCGGCGGCGAAGTTGACGACGCCGTGGTTCTTCGCGTAGCGCACCGCACGCGAGGCGACCTCGAGGCCCGCGGCCTGGGAGGCCTCGCCCGGCATCCAGAAGGCGTAGGGGTCCATGTAGTAGCTGGAGTTCGACACGTCGACGCCGTGCTCGGCCGCCCAGTCGAAGGCGCAGGTCACGTACTCGGGGTAGAAGGATCCGGCCAGGTTCGAGGTCTTGATCGCCACGAGGGTGGCCGCGGGGGCGACTCCGTCGACGCCGTAGTCGTTGTGCGCTGCGGCGATGGTGCCGGCGACGTGCGTGCCGTGGTAGTGGTCATCCTTCCAGGCCGCGGGGTCCTGGTTGGGGATGCCGTTCACGGAGCATCCGACCGAGCGGGAGGCGTCGATGCGGTCCTTGAGGTCCGGGTGATCGGGGTCGATGCCGGTGTCCATGACGGCGACGGTGACGTTTTCGAGGGGCACGTCCACCTTCTGAGCTTCGACGGCGCCGACGGCGGACAGTCCCCAGGCGTTGGCGTCGCCCGGGTCGGGAGTGAAGTCGGCCAGCTGGGAGTCGGCGGCCAGGCCGGTCACACGCTCGGCGGCGGCCTCGTTGACGGCGGCGGCTTCGGCCGGGGTCTTCGTGGGCTGCTCGGTGCGGACCTCGTCGCCGGTGACGGTCTTATAGCGGGTGGGGCCGATCGAGTCGTAGGAGATGCCCGCGGCCACCAGGGACTTGCCGAGGTCGGGTGCGAAGGCGGCCTTGACGGACTGGACGAAGAAGGAGTTGAACTCGGGGTACTGCGCCAGGACGACGCCGCCCTCCGAGGCCTTGGAAACGGCGGCGCTGAAGTCGTAGCGCGAGGCGTTGGCGGGCAGGTTGACCGCGTAGTTCATGACCTCGTCCTGGGCGCGAGCCTCGGAGGTGATTCCCGCAACGCCTTCAGCGTGGGTGGGTGCCCCGAACGCGGAGAGGGTGAGGCCGACCGCGAGGGCGGCTCCTCCCGCGATGAGGGTCTTCCATGAGCGTTGATGCATCATCGTTCCTCGTTTCTGTATTGACAGGGACGCGGCCTCTGGGACGGTCCAGACGACGCGCCGTCTCACCATCGTTTCAAGGTTACTGACAAACACACCAGAGGGGTTTCACATTTTAAGAAGTCTTGACCTTTACGGCGCGGCGAGATAAGGCGAGGCTTAGTAGCGAGGCTTGAAGAGGACAAGGGGCACGCGGGTGACGAAACGCGGGGGCGGCGACAGCTAGACAATTGTTCAGAACTCGAAGCATATGCTGCGACGAATCGCCCCACCACCCTTGATAGAAGACAATTTCGAACGATTCTCAGGCTTGACGAGCTTCTTGACAGTTATGCGAGACGCATACCTCCAAACTGTGATATCGTCAGAGACGACGGTCACACACGAGTGATGGGAGGCATAGATGCCCGCGTCCGTTTACGTGCGCTTCGACGCTCCGGAGGGAGTGCCGGCGACGCCCAGGCGACTACACGCCGCACTGGCGGCCATACTGGATCTGCCGCGGGGGGTGAGCCCGGCTCGGGCCGCCCAGTCTCCGACGTTGGCACACCGGCCGGTCCACGGTTCGGGCGGCGTGAAGCCGTATTCACTCGGGGAGCTGAGCCAGTCGGAGTCGACGTTCGGCGTTGAGGTGCGCTTCCTGGATGATCGCCTGATCGATACGCTGGACGCTTGGCTGTCGTGGGGCGGGGTGATGCGCATCGGCGCGGGGACCGACGAGGACGCGACGCTCATCGCGATCGACGGGCAGATTGTCGCGCAGGAGTCGTGGGAGGACCTGGCCGGGCGCGACGAGGACACCGCGTGGGAGGTGCGCCTGGTGACACCGACCACCTTCTCCCGCAGGGGGCAGCACGTTCCGGGGCTGAATCCCGCGACGATCGCAACGAGCCTACAGCAGCGGTGGTGGACATGGAATAGGAGGCTCGCTCCCCCGCGGATCGACCGGGACGCGATGGCCAGCGTGCTGGCGACGCGGGATTTCACGCGCTCGTCGATGGTGTCGCTGGCGATGCCCAGCGGCGGCCAGGGGCGCCTCAGCTCCCGCCGCATCCCGGCCCACGAGGGCCACCTGCGCATCAGCGGCGTCGAGGGCGCCGAAGCGACCCGCATTTTCTCGCGCCTCATGGCGCTGTCCGCGTACACGAACGTCGGCTCACACACCAGCTACGGCATGGGCGTCATAGACGCGGTTGCTGCGTAAGTTGAAGGAGAACCATAATGAGCGAAAACTGCCAGCGCCACAGAACCGCATGGGTTTCTGCAAGCGCACTCATCGTCGCAACAATAGTTGTATCGATAGTCTATTTTACTCTACCGTCAACATGGTTGGCACGACTATGCGAACTTCTCTTTTTCCCCGCTATTGCCGCAATCGCCGGCGGATTAGCAATCGTCTGGGCTGGAGAATTGGTAGTGAATAGATGGCTCGAGCGATACAAGGAACGGTCCGGATACGGCTTGTCCAAGCGTAAGGTCTTCTTCAACGGAGATGACGAGATGATCCGCGACGTCCGCAACGACTTGCTTCTGTCAGACCTGATCAATCACAAGAACTTTACGGATCCGAACATCGATCTTCACGACGCAGATATCGCGATTCTGTGCATCAGCAAGACCGACAAAAAAGCTAAAGAAGAGGACCCCAACAAACCGAGCGGTCCCAAGGACGACACCCCAGAAGACAATGATAGGCAGAAGGAAGACGAAGATTGGCGGAAGAAGGCGCGGGAAACTGTTCAGATGTTCACAGATCAATTGAGCCATCGCCAAGCATTGATTGTCTTCACCAACGGGTGGCTCGGCGATCAGACGAAGAATGATATCGAGAAACGTAGCTTTTCCACCTTGGTGAACTGCAGAGGTCGAGTCGTCAGCGACATTCACTCACTCCTGACGACGCTGCCACCGCGGAACAACCGCTAGGGGGTAACACGCCATGACCAACACCCTCGTCATGCTGCAGACGAACAGCAATCAGCCGTTTATCTTCTCCTCGCCTCGCCTGCGCGAACAGATCGGAGCTTCCTTCGAGATCACGCTCCTGTCCCACTGGGTCCAGGAGGCCGCTTTCGACCTGAAGCTTCCCTCCGTCACGACCGACGAGAAGGGAAAGAAGGTTCTCCCCTCCTCCTTCTGGGTCTCGGATTCCTCGGGTAAGGTGATCGTCCGGTTCACTGAGGACGACGGCGTCCCCGAAGCCCTTGCGCGGACCCTGATCAGGGAGGTGACGCTCCGGGCGCTCACCGACGCCCCGGGCCTCGACGTGACGGGCGTATTCATTGAGACAACATCCGACAGCCCTAACCCTAAAGATCTTGACAAGCTTGATCACGTGTTCGGCGAGTACTCCCTTAATCGCCGCCCGGCGGCGGCTCGCTTCCCGCAGTTCCCCTATCTGATCCGGGGTGAGGAGTCGGCACTTCCCGCCTCGGCGGTACTCACGGATGAGGATTGCAAGGCCATGCGTTGCTACGCCAGGGAAACGCTCAATGTTCCCCTGTTCACCAACGAGAACACCGATTTCTCGCCACCTACGCAGACGGACCAAGAGGCTCAGGAATCTCCGCACGCGGAGAAGCCGGATTCGAAAGATGCCCAGGATGATGAGGAAGGAGAGAAAAACACTCAGGTTTCACTCGAGACCACGAACGATAAAATACTTTTCTTGTCCCTCCCCTCGCGTGTCAAGCGCGCCTGGTCTCGTTCGGCACGCCGCCTGCAGCTCAATGACGTTGTGTCACGCTGGTCCCCGAAAAACGAAGAAGATCGGCTGAAGATAATCGAGAGCCTCTGTGAGGACCCGTTTCAGCTCGAGAAAGCCTTTCAGGACGTGTCCGACGACAACGGTGCCACGGGCACCCGCCCGGAGGAACTGTCCTCCGTCGGCGTGATCCACATCGACGGCAATGGCGTGGGCGCGATCATGCGCGACCTCGGCAAGGCGTTCGAACGGGTTGACGATCAGCTCGATTCCTTTGAACGCTCAACAAATAAGCGCAAGAAGGACCCGTGTGATAATGAGCTTGCGGACGCGCCACGCGACCGCAAGGAGAACCCGTGTGATCGGGCCGAAGATCCCTTCCAGTGGTTCGTCATGGAGGTCAACTACCGCCTCGACAGGGTCGTCAACCAGGCGGTGGCCAAGGCGTGGAAAACCGTCTACAGACTCGCCACCGGCAAAAGTGCCCCCGAGTCACCGCCCGTGGTGCCCGTGGTGCCCGTCCTGGTTGGCGGCGACGACGTCACGGTGTACACGGACGGGCGATACGCGATTCCCTTCGCGGAAGCCTACATCCAGCACTACGAATGCCTCACCGACAAGGATGCTCTGTTGCGGGAACTCGCCGTCATGGCAGGTGCGAAAGAAGCGGGGCCGCTCACCGCGTCCGCAGGGGTGGCCATCGTGGGCCGTAACTTCCCTTTCCACATCGCCTACGACCTGGCGGAAGAACTGGTATCGCGTGGGAAGAAGCTCGGCAAGAAGAAGCTGCCGGTCCCCTGTTCAACGATCAACTTCCACGTCCTGCGCGACGCGACAGTCCTGGATGCGGAGGAGACTCTCGACGAGTACAAGGGCCGCACGCAGCGCCCCTTCCTCGTGGGCCACTACGCGGCGGCGCGCATCAGTTATCCGGCCACGGCCTCGTCCTCGCTCGTGTGGAACGACATTCTCCGCGCGGTCGCGGTCTTTGACGGTAAGGACCCGAACTCACCCACCAAGACACTCGGCGATCCCTTCCCGCGCGCCCGCGCGAGGCGGATCGTGAAGCTCCTCGCGCAAGAAATCGGAGCGGACGAGGCGGATAAGACGCCGCGCGCATGCCTGGGCTATGTCCTTAACGACAATGAGGAGACGCTCGCCACGCGCGAAGACATCAAAGCGGACGACTCCCAGGACGAGGAAGAGAAGATAACCAAGCGCTGCAAGCATCCGATCTGCACGATCCTCGGAGAGTGGTCGGACGCCCAGGAGAACGCGTCGGGCGGTAAAGGCCTCGTCAAGCGCTTGACTACGCTTCCCTCCCAGGCGCGCCTAGCCGAGGCTGACCAAGCCACCGCCACTATCAGCGCTGCCGATTCAGCTGACGGCCAGGCGGATGAAGAGTTATCCGAGCGTCAGAGACTTATCGGGGACTGCGTCGAGCAGGTGCGGTGGCTCCTGGACCTGATCGACCTGTCCGAGAACTTGCCTGACGGATACATCGCTTACATCGCTTCCCTGATATGCCCTGATGGCGGTGGCGATGCCGATGGTGACAGCTCCCCCGATCCGGCAGACGATTCCACCACAGGAGGTGCCAAGTGAGCGCTCAATCTGCTACCGCGAGCGGCCACGTCACTATTGTGTTCACGTCCGACTGGGGCGTGTCCACGGGCGTGGGGCAGGCGGGCCGCACCCACTTGCGCATTGAGCGCGGAGCCGACGGCCAGCCGGTCGTGCGCGGCACGGTCATCACAGGCGTTCTGCGCGAGCAAGCGTTTATTGCGGCCCGAGCGCTCGACAGCGCCGCGGGCACGCCCGACGCGTCCGGCTCGCCTGACACTTCCGGAGCGCCTGACATTCCGAAGGGGCCGTGGGAGAGTTTCGCCGAGTGGCTGTTTGGGCAACACCCAGACCTCTCCCCGGGTCAGCACCCCCACCCCCGCCACGTCGTCTTCACGGACGTCTCACCCGTCGCACACATGCCGGTCCACGACACGGTCTCCCTGTCGATCGACCCGGGCACGGGCACGGCGCGCGACCAGTTCCTGCGTTTCACGGAGAGAGCCGCGCCCGGCATCCTCACGGGCACGTTCCGCCTCATCGACGAGGCCGGGGCTCCTCTCGACAACGAGCAGGCTCTTGGGGCGGCGCTCTTCCTCCTGGGGGTCGCTGGCCTCATGGTGCGTGGCATCGGCTCGGGGCGCAGCGGGGGCGACGGCGAGTGCACGGTCGCGGTGACCGTCGAAGACCTCCTGTCGAGTGAGAACCTGAGCGCTCAGGCACAGAAAGCGCTGAAGAAGATTCAGTCGAGTAAGGGGAAAGCGGGTGGCGAGTCCCTCCAGGACGCGGCGTACACGACGAAGAACGTAAAGGAAGTCGCCAAGGCCCTGCGTAGCCTCGTTCGGGATGGGCTGACCGAGGTCCCTTCCCCGCCATCCGAATTGGCAGCCGCTAAGGGCGTGGATGTCGCGATGCCGTCGGGCGACGGCACGGCGACGGAGACAACATGGTACGAGGCGACCCTGAAGATCGTGCTTGAGTCCCCCGTGGTGTCTTACGAGGTCCCTTTCTCCAACGAGGTCCGCTCCCTGGACTTCCTGCGCGGGACGGTGCTGCTGCCTTGGCTGCACGGCCTGCTGCGCGCCAGAGCCGACAAGAATAAGAAGAGTCTCCTGGCCGAAGCGGTGACCGGCGGGCACCTGCTTGTCTCGAACGCGCTACCCGTCATCGATGACCTCGAGGGGCTACCGGTTCCCCTGACGCTCAAGACAGAAAAGAGTTCCTCCTCGGATTCTGAAGTGAGGTTGTACGGTGGCCTCGGCGTTGATTCTCCCGCGGATTCTCCGCGGATCCCGGTCCGTGGGGGCTACGTCTTCCTGAATGCAGGAGCGGAAAGCGAGAGCAAGCCCGATTCGGGTGATTCTCCGTCCTTGGGCTGGTACGGTGCTCCTCCCATGCGAGGTCGGCAGACCACCGCGATCAACTCGGAGACGGGCGCGGCCAGCAACGGCCAGCTGGTCCTGGTTGAGGCACTGCCCGAGGGAATGGAGATGCGCGCGCACGTCTGGATGTCGGACGCACTCTGGGAGGCCTGCCGGGTCGACGACCTGCTTGACGAGGAGAGCGAGGCGCGGTTGGGGTCGCGCAAACTGACGGGCACTTTCGGGTCCGCGCGTTGCACGCTTCGCAAAGTCGACGAGGGCGAGCGGAAGGGGCGTGAGCGGTTCGGCGACGTCGGCTCGGTGACGGGGATGGAAGCGTCGGGAGACGGCCAGCTGCCGGAGCCCGGCACGGGGGTCGATGCGACCATCTGGTTCACCTCCGACGTGATCGCGCGTTCCGACACCCTGGGGCCGGGAGGTACCGTTGATGACCTGTTGCAGGCGTTCAAGCGTAAAGGCGTGACGCTGCAAACCCAAGGGGTCCCCACGATCCGTCACCGGCGCGTGGATTCGTGGTCCCCCGCAGACAATGGTCCGCGCGCCACGCGACTGGCCATCCAGGCGGGATCCGTGATCCGGGTGACGATCCAGTCGACGGACGTGGATACGCTGAGAACGCTTGGCCGCGTGGGCGTCGGCGAACTCACCGCGCAGGGCTATGGCCGTTTTGAGGTGAATCATCCTCTGCTCGATGCCGCGTGCGTGACGGTCCCGAAGGCAAAACCCGAGCATTTCATTTCTACGAGTAACCGCAAAGGAGGCGACTCCAAGTGACTTTCACGCGGTATGAACTGGAGCTCGAGCTTGAGCTGGTGTCGGAGCTACACATCGGCGGAGTTGACGAGGTCCCCGAACGCGACGGGGAGGGAACTCTCATCAGGTTCTGTCGTAACGGCCTCGGGGAGCCGACGATCCCGGGCAGGTCTCTCAGGGGCGTCATTCGCGCGGCCTGTGATGCGACGAGGAAGAACATGAAGGCGGAGGGCGACTCAAGAGCTCAGAACGGCGGCGTCTTCGAGCGCGAGGTTTGGAAGTCCCTGTGGGGCGACGACACGGCGTACACCGGGAGGAGCCGCAGCGAGATTGGCCTAGCTCAGGACGACGCCCTGCCTATTCGACGAAGCGCGTTGACCTTCCACGCGGTGTCTTTCCCCAATTTTCGGGATGCTGAGATGCCCAAGCGCCACGGCGTCGGCATTGACCGGGCGACGGGAGCCGCGTCAAAAGGGGCCCTCTACGAGCACGAGTTCCTCCCCCGGGGAACCAGGTTCACGGCGGTTATCACCGCGGAGGGCCGCGACAACGAGGAGATGACCCGCGAGCAGTCGAAGGGGATACCCGGCCCGGCGTCTACCGATGCGGTCGAGAAGCTCCTTGATTTGATTGTCTCCATCCTGGATTCTGGCACGGTCGCGCTGGGCGGGCGCACCGGATCGGGACAGGGGATCGTGAAGCTCCATAGCGCCAATCGTCGGGTTGTCGCCAGGACAACGGATGCGGCGGGACGAGGGCTTGCCGGAGTGGTTGCCGACCTGATCGGCAGGGGAATCAACGAGGACAAGGACCGCAAGCAACAGGAGACGGGCAAGGAAGGCGAAGCCTGGCCTGTCGCCAAGCCCGCGCGCGTCACGATCACATGGTGGTCCCCCACGGGAGTTTTCGTCGCCGAAGACGAGAAGCTGACGAAGCAGCGAAAGAAGGCCAAGGAAGACGAGGAAGAGAAGGCGGCAAAGGCTAGGGGAAAGGATCGCTGCGAGGAGAAGATTCCCGAGGTTGTCGAGCCGCTCAGGGACCCGTCGGAGCCGTGGGAGGACGCCCAGCTCCTCATTCCGGGAACGTCGATTCGTGGTGCTTTGCGATCCAGGGCCTCGCGCATCGCGCGGACGGTGCTCGCCTCACGATCACTGCTGAACCCCTACGCGACGCACGACGTCCACGAGCAGATCGCCCGCGAACCAAACCTGGTTCGCTACCTGTTTGGCACGACCGAATACCGGGGCGCGGTCACCGTCCACGACTGTCTGTCGACGAAGCGCGATACGCGCATCGAGGTCACGCACAATGCGATCGATCGTTGGACGGGCGGGGTGATCGACGGCGGGCTCTTCACCGAGGCGATCTACCCGCACGCGCAGTGGAACGACATCGTCATTGAGGTTGATCCGGCCCAGCTGCTGCGCAACGTGCGAACTGACTGTGCGGGAACAGGCTCGTCGGAGGAAGCGATGAAGGGACGCGCCCGGGCTTCGTGGTGCCTCCTGTGTCTCGCGTTGGCGGAGCTCAGTGCGGGCACACTCCCTCTTGGCGGTAAGACGACGCGAGGCCTCGGCCAGGTTGAGGTGACCGGCATCAGCGTGTCTGGGGCCCACGGCATGATCATCAGTCGTCCGAGCGGCGAGACGATATGGCCCCCAGAACAGGCGGAGGCCGCTGGCACTCCGCCAAGCGCAGCGCACGCTCTCCTGGCATATCTGCGAGGTGAACCCGACGGTCGAGAGGGATACACGGGATGGTCCGAGTATCTCCAAGAGCCTGCAGCCCCGACAAGTGGTGTCTCTGCAGGTGTGGAAGGTGAGAACCAATGACTAAGAACGATCCTAAGAATTGCGGCCACGCGCCCAGCGTGCTCCCCTGCCGCCTGGAGGTATGCGAACACGAGGTTTCCAACGCCTCCGAACTACCTGAGGTCTTGAAGAGAGTTTTCGGTGATGCCACGGTCGCCGGGATCGCGTGGGCGACGAACGGGACGCGGCTCGTCCTGAAGATTGGCGACGCGACACTTGAGGTGTCTTCCCCAGAAGGTTTTGACCTTTCCCGCGTGTATGAGGCACGCGTGTGGCGGGTCATCACTGACGGGGATGCGAGCACGACGCTGGCGCACGAGTTCCGTTGGGTGAACGGACTGGGGGCCTGCGAGCTGACACTGACTGGGAGGCCAGCAGAAGCCGCGGATAGGGCAGTTGGAGAGGCCTCGGAAGGCGGCTCATTCTCCCCCAACGGCATGGCCCACAGGGTCACTTACATGCAACACGATCCGCAACGCGGCTCGCTGGCGAAAGATGTAACGCCGGAACCCATGAGCGCCATCGAATTCATCACTGAGGAACCCGAGTACGGGAACATGGCAGTCACCGATCAACTATTCACGGGAAAATGGAGCTAACCATGTCCGAAACAAATACCTCCGATTTCACAGACTTCCACTCATCCGTCAACAGAATACCCGCGATCCGTGACGGTGCCGCACACCGACCCGAATCTGACGAATCCGATTACTTGCGCGATTATGCTCCACAGACGTTGAGCGAAATTAGGCGAGATACACTCTCTGGCTCAATATCGGTTCAACTCACCGTTGAAACACCGCTCCTTTTAGGCGAACAAAAACCAAAAAGCAATCAAGCTCAAAAATCAGCCGACGAACGGTGTAAGAAAATCATCACACCAATTGTTGTGAACGATGAAGTACACATTCCCCCTACGAGCATCAAAGGAATGATATCGAACGCTTATGAGGCTGTCACCAATTCAAGATTTCGCCTATTTGGACAACACGATAAGACTCTGACCTACAGGATCGATCCTGCTACATCTACCAAATTAGTCCCGGTACGAATCCAAAGAACAAGTGAAAATAATACACACATTCAACTTCTTGACGGATCATTGTCCACAAACATCGCCTTTCCGAAAGGCGTACCTGAAGTTCCGATAGTAATGGCCGCGTCTCTCTATGATGATTCCACAGAGGGGATCACCTTTAATGAGACGAAAAGGAAAGCAACATCACCCATGCCAGGACAGGGTAGCGGAACTCCCTTCAGTCGCTTCATTTTAGCAACATCACCCAAAGAGGGAAAGCCTTTCCCTGAGGTCTATTTTGACGCCGTTCTCGTTTCAAATGGACTATACGCCTACTGGATCGTCTCCAAACTATATAAGACCAAAGATGAAAATAGCCCGAGCTACACATTCGACATAGATTACACAATGCTGGGCGTAACCAAGATCACCGAGGAACTTAATCTCACAGGATATCTTTACGCAACAACAAAAGCAAATGACAGAAAAGAACATAGGAGAACATTCACAAAAAAGAAGAGCGAACGAGTATTTTTCACTTTAAATCACGAACCGGCGACTATCGAAGTATCTGCCGATAACGCCCAGCGCATATTTGCGCGATACAATAATACGATCCAAAGCTATATTGAAAATCATCAGGAAAGAGAGCAAGCTAGGAAACGTCGCAACAATAGAAATAAGACCAACGAAGAAGAGCTTGTTCCGAACAGGTTTATTACCGACACTAGCTGGTCCATTGAGGACGACGATGCTCTCGCCTATGCGATCTTAAGTGAGGATCAGCAAGAGATACGTGATCTTATACCCATTACGGTTGGCCGTGCGAGCTACATTGATTCGCCGGAAGCGATTGCCCTTGCGAACAACTTGATGCCACCACAATCGGCGACGGAAGCTTCCGCTGCGGACCGTTTATTTGGATTCACAACATTTAAGCGTGAGGCACATCAGCATAATTTTGATGTTGTGTCGTCATTTTCGATTCAGGGACGCCTTTCATTCAGCAAGATCGACACATCTGAGTGTCGCCGTTACGACGGTGCCCCAATCGCACTCACACCTCTTTTGGCACCAAAGCCATCATCGGCACGTCGCTTTTTGACGCAAAGAGATGGAACTAATGTCCAGCCCAACAATGATAACGAAACACACCTTGCGCGAAGCTCATATTTCAGGGTTGAAAATCAATCGTTGGGGCGTGCAGCTTATCCAACTCACCGGCGCGCACTCAAATCTACTGCTTCAGGAGGCACATTGCGCCCATACTCGAACCCTGAGGATGCATTTACTGAAGTCAATTCGTACATCTTACCGGGTTCGAAAATGACCTTTAACATTCGATTTGAAATGCTGACGTCAGTCGAACTTGGGATCCTACTCTGGCTTCTCAATCCTAAGAATTTGGTGCCGCAGTCAGAACGAGATGAGGGCAAGGTTGGCTACTTGCGTCTCGGCATGGGGAAGCCTTTGGGGCTCGGGACGGTGAAAGTTGAAGCGATCAAATGCAGTCTCCTCAACGGACAAGAACTGGCTGTGGGTTACCAAGAACTCAAACATGTGCTTGGAACAGAGTCCGTTGTCGCTCTTGATTCCTACCCGGTACCCGCCAATTTTGAGGATCATCGTTGGGTGCAGGCTTTTCAGCGTGCGGCCTTTGGCTACTCGGATGGCGTTGAAGTCCGCTACATGACCCGCAAGGAGAACCAACGAAATAATGCAACAGACCACAATAGCGGACTCCCCGCGCACGGGTGCGCCATCGAACCCCGGCAGCTTTTCCCGTCTGATGAGCAGGATCAATCCCCGCTGCCCATTCACGTTACGACATCGTCCAAGACACAATGCAGTCCAAGACACTAGCCCCTCACCACACTCCCCGGCACAACCCCACGTCGTCGAGTGCTATGGCTGCGCCGAGTATGTCGGCGCGACCGGCGCAGGTCGCGCAGATCGGGTAGATGTGGATGACGTCTTCGGCATCTTTGAT
>ERZ772917.533-NODE-533-length-26681-cov-154.496019_pt1 | contig 26681 bp, 28 predicted proteins | sample MGYA00511187_ERZ772917 | MGnify/ENA primary metagenome ERZ772917 (study PRJEB29015, sample SAMEA2737925) | human oral metagenome | biome: human oral; feature: human-associated habitat; material: dental | place: China | collected 2012 ...
TGGCGCCCCTGGCCTACATGCGCGGACGCACCCTCAACGACGCCTTCGTCATCCTCGACGAGGCCCAGAACACGAGCCCCGAGCAGATGAAGATGTTCCTCACCCGCCTGGGCTTCGGCTCCAAGATGGTCGTCACCGGCGACATCTCCCAGATCGACCTGCCGGGCTCACGCCCCTCCGGCCTCGTGCTCGTGCGCCGCATCCTCGACGGCGTGGACGACATCAGCTTCTGTGAGCTCGGCAGCGCCGACGTCGTGCGCCACCGGCTCGTGGGGCGCATCATCGACGCCTACGCCCAGCACGACGCCGAGCGCGCCGCCGAGGCCTACGGCGGCCAGGACCACCGCCCCGCCTCCGTCGCGGGCCGCCGTGGCCGTACCCCCCAGGACTTCCGCACCGCCGTATCCAGGAGCCGCGCATGAGCACCGAGGTCAACAACGAGACCGGGGTCGACATCGACCTCACCGAGTTCTCCGCCATCGCCGACCACGTCCTGCACCACCTGCACGTCAACCCCCGCGCCGAGCTCAACATCCTCTTCATCGACCCCGAGCCCATGGAGGAGCTGCACCTGCGCTGGCTGGACCTGCCCGGCCCCACGGACGTCATGAGCTTCCCCATGGACGAGCTGCGTCCGGGCACCGCTGAGTCAGAGACCCCCGCGGGCACCCTCGGTGACATCGTCATCTGCCCGCAGGTCGCCGCCAGGCAGGCGCTTGAGGCCGGCCACTCGGCCGCCGAGGAGATGCTGCTGCTCACCGTCCACGGCATCCTGCACCTGCTCGGCTACGACCACGCCGAGCCCGGGGAGAAGAAGGAGATGTTCGACCTCCAGCGCACCCTCCTGCTGACCTTCCTCGCGGAGCGAGGTGCATGAGCGCCACCACCATCGCCCTCCTGTTCCTCGCCGCCGTCCTCACCCTGGCCTGCGGCGCCGCCCTGTCCGCGGGGGAGGCGGCACTGACCCGCATGACGCGCGCCGGTGCCGAGGACCTGGCCGAGGCGGGCAGGCGCGGCGCCGACCGGGTCCTCGACCTCGCTGAACGACGCAGCCAGGTCCTGGCCTCCGTCAGCGCCGTGCGCGTGGGTGTCGACATGCTCGCCGCGGTCCTGCTCACCCTGGCCGTCTCCGGCCTCATCACACCGTGGTGGGCGGTGCTGGCCGTGTCGGTGGCCGCCAACGCCGTCCTGCTCGGGCTTGTCGTGGGCATCTCCCCGCGCTCACTGGGACGACGCAACCCCGATGGCACCCTCCTGGCGCTGGCCGGTCTGCTCGACAGCGTCGACACCCTCGGCGCGCCCTGGCGCTGGTTCGAGCAGCGCTTCTCACGCGCCTCCACCCTCACCGACGCCGAGGCCCTGGCGGAGGTCACCGAGGACCTGCGGGAGATGATCGACGAGATCGGTGAGGCCGAGTCCATCGAGGACGAGGACCGCGAGATGCTGCGCAGCGTCGTCGCCCTGGGCCAGACCCTCGTGCGCGAGGTCATGGTCCCGCGCACCGACATGGTCACCATCGACGTCGACAGCCCCGCCAGCGCCGCCTTGCGCCTGTTCACCCTCTCCGGCTACTCACGCGTGCCGGTCGTGGGCGAGGACGCCGACGACGTGCGCGGCATCGTCTACCTCAAGGACGTCCTGCGGCGCCTGTCCGACCACCCTGAGCACGCCGAGCGCCCCGTGAGCGGCTTCGTGCGCGAGGTCACCTGGGTGCCCGAGTCAAAGGCCGCCGACGACCTCCTGCGCGAGATGCAGACCGAGCACGTCCACATGGCGCTCGTCGTCGACGAGTACGGCGGCACCGCCGGCCTGGTGACGATGGAGGACCTGCTGGAGGAGGTCGTCGGCGAGCTCCAGGACGAGCACGACCACGCCGAGCCCGAGGTCGAGGACCTGGGCGACGGCACCTTCCGCGTCCCCTCCCGCCTGGGGCTGGACGACCTGGGCGAGCTCTTCGGCCTCGACGTCGACGACGACGACGTCGACACCGCCGGGGGCCTGCTCACCAAGGCCATCGGCCGTGTCCCGCTGCCCGGGGCCACCGGCTGCGCGCAGGGGCTGCGCCTCGTCGCCGACGAGGCGACCGGTCGCCGTCGGCAGGTCATGAGCCTCATCGTCAGCCGTGACCCCCAGGACGGCCAGGACCACGGCTGACGGCCGGCTGGGGGACCTGCGGCGCGCACTCCCACCGGCTGCCCGAAGGGGCGGATACCATCACAGCCGCGGCACCCGCCGCCAGCAGGCCCACGGGCCCAGACCACCTAGGAGACCCCCAATGACGGACACCCCCTTCCGCTTCCCCTCCGACGACGAGCTCATGGACGGGCCCAACGCCTTCGACGACGCCGACGAGGGCGCCGGCACCGACCGCGACGCCGGCAGCGACGAGGGCAACGAGGAGGCAGCGGACCTGCCCGCCTCCGCCCGCGTCGACGTCCTCGTCCCCGAGGTGCCCGAGGGCTTCCGCGCCGGCTTCGCCTGCCTCATCGGACGCCCCAACGCCGGCAAGTCGACCCTCACCAACGCCATGGTCGGCCAGAAGGTCGCCATCACCTCCGGCCGCCCCCAGACGACCCGCCACAACGTGCGCGGCGTCGTCCACCGCCCGGACGCCCAGCTCGTCCTCGTCGACACCCCCGGCCTGCACCGGCCCCGGACCCTGCTGGGCAGGCGCCTCAACGACCTCGTGCGCGAGACCCTGGCCGACGTCGACGTCATCGTCCTGTGCGTGCCTGCCGACGAGAAGGTCGGCCCCGGCGACCGCTTCATCGCACGCGACCTCGCCGACTGCCGTCGCCCCGTCGTCGCCGTCGTCACCAAGGCGGACACCGTCAGCCGCGAGGCGCTGGCGGCCCAGCTCCTCGCCGTCAACGAGCTGGGGGACTGGGCCGACATCGTGCCCGTCTCCGCGCTCAGGGGCGAGCAGGTCGACGTCCTGGAGGACGTCCTCATCAGCCACCTGCCCCCCTCGCCGCCCCTCTACCCGACCGGTGAGATCACCGACGAGCCCCAGGCCGTCATGATCGCCGAGCTCGTGCGCGAGGCCGCGCTCGAGGGCGTGCGCGACGAGCTGCCCCACTCGCTGGCCGTCGTCGTCGACGAGATCGTCGACCCCCGCACCGACCGCACCGGCTCGCGGGTCAAGGGCACCGGCGACCGCCTGCAGGTGCGTGTGAGCCTCGTCGTCGAGCGCGACTCCCAGAAGGCCATCATGATCGGCAAGGGCGGCTCGCGCCTCAAGGAGATCGGCGTGACCTCACGCAAGGGCATCCAGAAGCTCCTCGGCCGCCCCGTCTACCTCGACCTGCACGTGCGCACCTCCAAGGACTGGCAGTCCGACCCGAAGGCGCTCGCCAAGCTCGGTTTCTGACCGGGACCCGCGACATGAGCGTGCAGGGACGCGAGCTCAGGCGCCTCAGACGCGCGCAGCGCCGTGCGGCACGGCGCGCCGACCCTGCCCACCCGACCCGCAGCGAGGCGGCCGCCGCCCTCGCCTGGCTGCGGGCCTTCCCGCGCCGGGCCTGCGTCCTGCTGGCGCGTCTGTGGCGAGAAAGCCGCGCCCGCCTGGCCGTCATGAGCGCGGGCGTCCTCGCGGCCGCCGTCGTCCTGGCGGTCGCGGGGGCCGGCCAGACCGAGATCGTCGGGATCATCACGACGGTCGCGCTGGGGGCGCTCGTCCTGGCCGTGTCCTGGGACCACCGCACCGTGGGCGCCGTCGTGGTGACGGTGCTCGCCCTGTCGCTGCTCGGCTCCCTCGCCGGACCCCGCTGGTCGCCCCAGCCCGCCCAGGCCGCGCTCATGCCGACGACCACCAGCACCCGCATCGGGGGAGCGGTCAGCACCGTCGACGTCGGCACCTACGAGGTCCTGACCACCGAGGTCAGCCTGCCGCAGACGGACGGCTCGACGGTCACCGGCCTGCTGCGCCGCCCCCTGGGGGCCGACGGCGAGCCCCTGAGCGGCACCCCCGGCGTCGTCTTCATGCACGGCACCGGTACCCACACCCAGCTCGGCTTCCGCGAGCAGGCCGTGGCCCTGGCCAGTGCAGGCGCGACGACGCTCGTGCCCGACAAGCCCACCCAGGACTACACGCTCACCGAGCGCGACTACGTGCTCATGGCCGACAACTACGCCTTCTCCATCGAGTACCTGCGCGCGCTGGACACCGTCCGGGCCGACGGCGTCGGCGTCTACGCCGAGTCCGAGGGGGGCTTTCCCGGCGTGGTCACCGCGGGACGCGACCCGCACCTGGCCTTCCTCGTCCTGGCCAGCGCCCCCGTCGTCCAGCTGCGCCAGCAGGCGACCTACGCCGCGGGCACCTACCTGAGCAACGTCGGTGTGCCCGACGCCCTGCTGACCGCCGTCGCCCGCCTGCTGGGCACCCGCGAGCTGCCCGGCGGCGCCTTCCGCTACGCCGACTTCGATGCCACCGCCTACCAGCAGCGCATCACCGCCCCCGTCCTCATGATCTACGGCACCGCCGACTCCTCCATGCCTCTCGTCCAGGGGCCGGCGACCCTCTGGCACGACATCCAGGTGGCGGGCAACACCCGGCTCACCGTGCGCTACTACGCGCACGCCAACCACGGCCTCAAGCTCGGCACCACGACCGACGGCGCCCTCGCACCCGGTGTCACCCGGGACCTGGCCCGCTGGGTCACCGGCCTGCCCGCCACCGCCTCCGCCGAGCCCCACGTCGCCGGGGCCACGCCCGTGCAGGACTTCTGGGCGCGGGCTCCTGGCCGGGCCCGCTGGTACGCCTCCGGCGACCTCATGCTCGCAGGCATCGTCACCGGGCTCGCCCTGCTGGCCGCCTCCGGGCTGGGGTGGGTGCTTGGCCAGGCGCCCAGGCTCGTGGGGCGGCGGGGCATGCACCTGCCCGACCCTGTCGGACGGTGGACCGGGGCGCTGGCCCTGGCCGTCCTGGCCGCCTGGGTGCTCTACCTCGCCTACGTCGGCATGGTGGCGCGCCTGGCCATGACCTACTCCTCCAACCCGTGGATCTCCTACGGGGGCTGGCTCGCCGCCCAGGCGATGGCGCTGCTGGCCGTCGTCATCCTCGTCAAGCTCGTGGGACGCATCTACCTCGTGCGCGGGCACGTGCGCCACGGGCGGGACGAGGGGGGACGCTGGCTGACGGTGCCCGCTGGCGCGGTGCTGGCGGCCGCGGTCTGGGGCGCCGTGCTGCTCCTGACGGCTCTGGCCTACTGGGGGCTGTTCCCCATGCTCCGCTGAGCGGCACCGGGCGCGGTCGGCATGGTCAGCGAGGCGAGACCTGCGAGCGCGTAGGCCGCCACGGGCACCCACAGGGCTGTCGTCACGGCGTCATGAGCGTCACCCGAGCCCTGGAGGATCCCGAAGAACAGCGCCCCGGCAAGGGCGACGCCAAGCACCATGCCGATCTGGCTGAAGGTGGTGAGGGTGCCGGAGGCCGCTCCGGCGTCCTGGGTGGGCACCGACTCCAGCGTGATCGTCGTCAGCGGCATGATGAGGGTCATCATCCCGGCGCCTGTCAGCGCCAGCGGGACGGTGAGGTGCCAGCCGGTGAGGGATGCTCCGGCGCTCCAGATCGTCCACAGGACCCAGGCCAGTGCGGCCGCCTGCACCATGCCGCCCAGCAGCACGGCCCACCTGCCCAGGCGCTTCGTGGCGAGGATCGCCAGGGGCGCGGCCACCATGGAGCCCAGCGCGAAGGGCAGGAGCGTGAGCCCTGCCGCCAGCGCCGTGAAGCCCAGCGCGCTCTGGACGTAGAACAGCACGATGAGCACGAACCCGCCGTTGCCGATCGAGGAGAGCACCTGTACGAGCTGTCCGCTCGCGAAGCCCCGGTCACGAAACAGCGGCAGCGGCAGCAGCGGGGACCCGTGCACCTTGAGCATGTGCCGCTGCTGCCAGGTGAAGGCTGCGATGACGAGGGGGCGGCCAGGAGCATCGCCCAGATCCACCACGCCCACCCGGCGGCGCGGCCGTCGGTGAGCGGGAAGACGACGAGGAACACACCGAGGCCTCCCAGCAGCACCCCGAGAAGATCGGGCCTGAGCGGGTGCTCCGACCTGCTCCTGGGAACGAAGAGGAGCGCCGCGGCGACGAGCACGACGCCGACGGGCACGTTGACGAGGAACACGCTGCGCCAGCCCATGCCGAGAAGGTCCGCGGTGACGAGCCAGCCGCCGAGGATCAGCCCGCCCACGGCCCCCAGCGAGCTCAGTGCCCCGATGAGGCCCAGGATGGGGGCGCGCTCCTCCGGCGCGTACATCACCTGAACGCTGGAGAGCACCTGGGGCATCATGATCCCGGCGAAGCCTCCCTGGAGCACGCGGGCCGCGACGAGCAGATCGCCTGTCTGCGACAGCGCCGCCCCCAGGGAGGCGAGGGTGAAGCCCACGAGCCCGATGACGAAGATGCGCCGGTGCCCGAAGATGTCACCCAGGCGGCCGCCCGTGATGAGCAGGGTCGCGAAGGCGATGACGTAGCCGGCGACGGTCCACTCCAGCTGCTCCGGTGTGGCACCCAGGTCCGCGCCGATGGTGGGCAGCGCGACGTTGGTGATCGTCGAGTCCATGAGGTCCATGAACGTCGCCACCATGAGCACGGCGGTGGCGACGGTGCGCGACCGTGCGGCGCCTCGGTCCTGGGATCTGTCCTCGTTCTTCATGCTCCGGCCCTCTCATAGCTCAGTGTGTACGGCGTACACGTCAGTGGTGAGTACACTGTACGCAGGTATCGTGGTCGGAGCAATCCGGTCCCCGAGGCAGCGGTGAGGAGAGAACGTGGTGCACGCCGATCCGGGAGCCCCGCCCAAGTGGGTGCGGTGGCTGTGGGAAGTCGATGCCACCGAGGGCACGGCCGAGCAGGACGAGGGCGCGGGCCTTGGCGTCGGCAAGATCGTGCGCGCGGGCGTCGCGCTCGCCGACGCCGAGGGCCTGGACGGCGTGACCGTGCGCAAGCTCGCCCAGCGCCTGGGTGTGAGCACCATGGCGGCGTACCGCCATATCGGCTCGCGCGACGAGGTCGTCGCCGCCATGGTCGACGTCGCCTTCGGGCCGCCGCCGACCCTCTCGGGCCCCACCGAGGACTGGGGGAGCGGGCTGCGGTGCTGGGCGACGGCCATTCACGCCCGCTACGAGACACATCCCTGGCTCCTGGACGTCCCGGTCCAGGGCATGCCCACCGGACCCCACCGCCTGCGGTGGATGGAGTCGGTCCTTCGGGTGCTCGCGGGTGCGGGGCTCGGGCTCCAGGAGCGACTCAATGCCGCGCTGCTCGTCGACGGACACGTGCGCACCGTCGCCTCCCTCAAGCGCTCCCTGGCGGCCGTGACGCACGAGGGGCGCAGCGAGGCCTCCGTGGGCTGGCTCCTGACCCGACTCAAGGCCGACGGCCTGACCTCCATGGCGCAGGTGCTCACGCTCGGGTCGCTCGATGACGAGCAGGGCTACGAGCTCGACTACGGGCTCGACCGGATCATCGCCGGGATCAGGGCCGGGACCGGGGCCGCTCGCGCCTGAGCCGACGGCGCCGGTGGCGCTGGGCGCGGTGGCGCCGGGCCCCGGTCGGACTCAGCTCAGGGGCGGGAAGTCCTCGAGGGAGAAGACCGACTCGACCGGCACGTCGAAGTAGCGGGCGATGCGCAGCGCCAGGTGGAGCGAGGGCGCGTACTCGCCGCGCTCAAGGTATCCCACGGTCTGGTAGTGCACTCCCAGGTCCTCCGCGAGCTGACGGCGGCTGACGCGGCGGTCCGCGCGCAGGACCGCGATGCGGTTGTGGACGACGTCGTCTGCCATCACATGCCGGTCTGGGAGCGGGCGGCGGACTGCATGCGCGCCAGGTTACCGATGCTCTCTCTGCGGAAGGAACGCCTGACCAGGGCGGGAGCCAGGAGCCCGAGCCCGACGACGGTCCACGCAACCAGGACGGTCAGGGCCGCCTCCGGACGGAAGGCACCACCGATCTCCCACGAGGGGTCGTCGACGAGCGCCCAGCGGGTGAGGTGCCCCGACCAGTAGGTGGGAAGCGCGAGGTGGATGAGCTGGAGCCAGCGAGGCAGGGCCGCGACCGGGAAGAAGGCGCCGCTCGTGGCCACCAGCGCCATGATCGGCAGGAGGGTGACCATGAGGCTGTACATGCCGCGCGCCGCGCAGGCGGCGGCGATGCCCAGAGGGGCCGCCGCCAGCGAGGACAGGATGATGAAGGGCACGCACTCCAGGACCTGGGCGACGCTCAGCGGCAGCGCGCTCACGAACAGGGCGGCGCCGAGCAGGACCGCCAGCTGTGTGGCCATCGTGTGCACGAGGGCGGTGACGGTCTTGCTGATCGTCCACACGAGCGGACCGTGGGGGAGGATGCGCACGCGCAGCAGGGCCCCGCCGACGCGGTCCGTGAAGGTCTCGCTGGCGATCTGCATCGTGATGAGGCCGCTGAGGGCCCCGACGCTGCCGGCGACGAACATCGGTCCGTAGGCGGTGTACGCCTCGACGAGGTCGTTGCTCATCCGGCCGACGGTGATGATGACACCCGCGGCCAGCAGCAGGCTGAAGATGCCGCTGCCCAGGAGGACGGGGCGCAGGTCGGCGGCGCTTTGGATCTGCACGGCGCGTACGAGGGCGCCCAGGCGCGGACGGCGGTTGGAAGGGGTGCTCATGAGCGGGTCTCCTTGCGCGTGAGTGTGAGGTAGGTCTCCTCGAGTGTGGGGCGGGTGACGGTGAGCCCCGTGATGGCGCCCAGGTCCAGGCTCTGCAGGAAATGCTCGGGGGCGGGGGTCGTGTGTACGTGGCGGCGGCCGTCCTGGACCCAGGTGACCTCGGCGTCGTGACTGAGCTGCTCGCGCAGCTCGGTGACCGAGCCGTCGGCGAGGACGCGCCCGGATCCCATGATGAGCACCCGAGAGGCCAGGCGCTCGGCCTCGGCGAGGTCGTGCGTCGTCATGAGGACGGTCGCGCCGTCGTCGACGCGCTGGGCGATGAGGTCGTGGACGTGGGTGCGGGCTGCGGGGTCGAGGCCGGTGGTCGGCTCGTCGAGCACGAGCAGGCGGGGGCGGCCCAGCAGTGCCGCCGCGAAGTCGACGCTGCGCCGCTGGCCGCCTGACAGACGTGACAGGCGGCTGCTCGCCTTGCCGTCGAGCCCGACCGCCGCCAGGACCTCCTCGACGGTGCTGACGTCGTCGTCGGCCGTCAGATGGATCGAGCGGATCCACCCGAGCTGGTCCTTGGCGCGCCACTTGGGGTGGTCGGTCCAGTTCTGCTGGACCAGGCCGATGCGCGTCCAGAAGGACGCGGGGGCGCGGCGCGGGTCCGTCCCCATGACCCGCACGGTCCCTGACTGGGGTGCGAGGGAGCCCAGGAGGTTCTCGATGAGCGTGGTCTTGCCGACGCCGTTGGGCCCCAGGAGGCAGACGAGCTCGCCGGGGTGGACCTGGAGGCTGAGGCCGTCGAGGACCGGAGGCCCGCCGTAGCTGAAGGTGAGCCGGTCGATCGTGACGATGTCGTTCATGGTGTCGACTTCCGTCGTAGGTGTTGTTTGAGAGATAGTAGACCTGCTACATCTTGTTGTGTCAACACGTTTGTTGCTGAGGATCTGACGACGGTGCGCACGGTGGCCGCCGTCGGCGCCGCGGCTACGCCCGCAGGAGTGGCTGATGGTGTCCACTGTGTGACGCATCCTGCGTGCGCGAGGAGATCGCGGTAACCTCGCCCCCGTGCGAGCGACCGTGAGCCTGCTGCTTAGTCGCCGCGGCGGGGCCTGACCGGGCCGGCGTCCCGACCGCGGCTCACGTGTGCTGCCGGCTCCAGGCGCGTCCCTGCGCCGCCCGCTCGCGACACCGTCCAGGAGAGAACTCATGCGCACCGCACGCCCCGCCCCCCAGCAGCCCTCCGGCATGCCCTTCACCAAGTACGTGCCCTTCCAGGACACCGTGCTCACCGACCTGCCGGACCGCACCTGGCCGACCAAGCGCCTCACGAGCGCCCCCCGCTGGCTGTCGACCGACCTGCGCGACGGCAACCAGTCCCTCATCGAGCCCATGGGGCCCGAGGCCAAGCGCGCCCTGTTCGACCTGCTCGTGCGCATCGGCTTCAAGGAGATCGAGATCGGCTTCCCGGCCGCCTCCCAGACCGACTACGACTTCGTGCGCTCCCTCGTCGAGGACGACGCCATCCCCGAGGACGTGACGATCAGCGTCCTGACCCAGTCCCGCGAGGATCTCATCGACCGCACCCTCGACGCCTGCGTCGGCATCCCGCGCGCGACCGTCCACCTGTACAACGCGCTGTCCCCGCTCTTCCGCGAGGTCGTCTTCCGCATGAGCAGGGACGACGTGCGCGAGCTCGCCGTCGACGGCACCCGCATGGTCATGGCCCGGGCGGAGAAGGTCCTCACCGACGACACCGTCTTCGGCTTCGAGTACTCCCCGGAGATCTTCGTCGACACCGAGCGCGACTACTCCCTCGAGGTCTGCGAGGCCGTCATGGACGTGTGGCAGCCAGAGGCCGAGCGCGAGATCATCCTCAACCTGCCCGCCACCGTCGAGCGCGCCACGCCCAACGTCTACGCGGACCAGATCGAGTGGATGAGCCGCAACCTCTCACGCCGCGACGTCGTCGCCCTGTCCCTGCACAACCACAACGACCGCGGCTCGGGCGTCGCCGCTGCCGAGCTCGGGCTCCTCGCGGGCGCCGACCGGGTCGAGGGCTGCCTCTTCGGCCACGGGGAGCGGACCGGCAACGTCGACCTCATCACCCTCGCCCTCAACCTCTTCAGCCAGGGCGTCGACCCCATGCTCGACCTGTCGGACATCGACGAGGTGCGTCGCGTCGTCGAGAGCTCCACCCAGATGGACGTGCCGCCGCGCACCCCCTACGCCGGTGAGCTCGTCTACACCTCCTTCTCCGGCTCCCACCAGGACGCCATCAAGAAGGGCTTCGCCGCCAGGGCCGAGGCGGTGGCCGCCAAGCGGGCCGAGGGCCTGGACGAGCAGGATGCCGAGACCGCGGTTGCCTGGTCCATGCCCTACCTGCCCATCGACCCGCACGACGTCGGGCGCTCCTACGAGGCCGTCGTGCGCGTCAACTCCCAGTCCGGCAAGGGCGGCGTGTCCTACCTGCTCAAGCAGAGGCACAACCTCGACCTGCCGCGCCGCCTCCAGATCGAGTTCTCCCGCATCATCCAGCGGCACACGGACACCTACGGCGGCGAGATCGACGCGCAGACCATGTGGACGATCTTCACCGACGAGTACCTGCCCGCCCGCACCGATCCGGACACGGAGCTGGAGTCCTGGGGCCGCTTCGAGCTCAAGGGCGCGACCCTGACCTCATCGGGCGACGAGGACTCGATCCTCACGGTCACGGTGCGCGACAACGGCGAGCGCAGGCTGCTGACCGCCTCCGGCAACGGCCCGCTCGGCGCCTTCGTCACCGCCCTGGAGCAGACAGGCGTGAACGTGCGGATCCTCGACTACGTGGAGCACGCGCTGAGCGAGGGCCGTGACGCGCGCGCGGCCTCCTACGTCGAGTGCGAGATCGACGGCCAGGTCCTGTGGGGCGTCGGCATCGACTCGTCGATCACGACCTCCTCCTTCAAGGCGGTCATCTCGGCCGTCAACCGCGCCCTGCGCTGACCCCGCCCTCCGCCCGCCCAACTCCTTCGCCCAACTCCTCGGTTTGCGCTCGAAAGTGCGGCAAATCACCGTACGTTCGGACGCAAACCGAGGAGTTCGAGGGCAGGGGAGACAAGGGACGGGACCAGGGGGAGGGGCCGCGTCACACCCACAGGTCCCGGCGCTCGGTGCGCGCCCGGCGGCTGACGACGGCGAGCGGCATGACCTGCTGCATCCGGCTCACCATCCGCTCGGGATCGTGCAGGTCCTCCCAGCCGAAGCGGTGCACCTGCCACCCGGCACGCGACAGCCGCAGCTCGCGTGACTTCTCCCGACGGAAGTCCTCTGCCTCCCGCATCTTGTCGAGCCCGTCGAACTCCCAGCCGACGCGCAGCCTCTCGAACCCGAGGTCCAGGAAGTACTCGTACCCGTCGACCTCGACGCGCCGCTGACACACGGCCGCGGGCAGCCCCGCCGCCGCCGCGCCCCAGCGGATCACGCTCTCACCCGGCGACTCCGCGAGCGGGTTGACGAGGGTGAGCGCCGTGCGCGCCCGGCACGCGCCCCGTCGCGGCCCCTGGCGCTCCACCGCCTTGCGAAGAGCCGCGACGGCGTCGCCGATGCGCGTGGGCGTCGTCGCCGCCCGCGTCCACCGGTCGGGACGGCACACCATCCTCAGCGCCGAGTCGATGATCGGCAACGACTCCCGCACCGGCAGGTCGAAGGCGCAGTCGAGAGCCGTGCGCAGCGGTGTCGTGACGGACAGGCCGTTGACGACGACGATCTCGTCGTCGTCGGGCATGACGAGGGACCGGTGGATGACGACGCGGCGGCAGGACCGTTCCCCGAGTGTCACCAACGGCATGGGGAGGCGGGCCCGGTTGCGTATGGACGTCACCGCCAGCCGGATGTCGGGCTCGCGCCGGATCGCTGACAGCCCCAGGACCGCGGCCGCGGCCTCGTGTGTGAGCGCGCGTGCAGAGGGGACCTGGTGGAGCGCCGCCGCGCACCGGGCAAGAGTGAGCTGCTGCTGGGTCTGCCAGAAGGGGGCGTCGTCAGGACGTGCCATGTAGGTGCCCCAGCCCACACGCACCAGTCCGGGGCGGGAGCTGAGGTCCCTGACAGTGTTCTCCGAGGTGAACCGGAGGGCGGGCGGTTCCGGGGGAGAGGGGTAGTGCTGCGAGGCCGGGCTCATGACGTCAGGATGTGGAGCCGACGTCGGCCCTGCCAGAGGCTCGGGTCGTGCCTGTGGACAAATGGGCGCAGGGGATGGTCGGGCGGCCGGTTGTGGAGCCCGCAGGTCCCCGCCCATCCCCTCGGTTTGCGCGCGAACTCCCTGGGGCCTTGCCGTACGTTCGCGCGCAAACCGAGGAGATGGGGATGGGTGAGGCGGGGCGCCGCCGTGGCAGAGTGGGCCCATGCCCAGCAAGCTCTACCGTGACGAGGCCATCGTCCTGCGCACCTACACGCTGGGCGAGGCCGACCGGATCATCGTCATGCTCACGCGCACCCGCGGCCAGGTGCGCGCCGTCGCCAAGGGCGTGCGCCGCACCACCTCCCGCTTCGGCGCCCGCCTGGAGCCCTTCTCCATGATCGACGTCCAGCTCCACGAGGGCCGCAGCCTCGACGTCGTCACCCAGGTCGAGACGATCGAGCCCTTTGCCGGCGGCATCACGAACGACTACGCCGTCTTCACCTGCGCCTCCACGATGGTTGAGACCGCCGAGCGCCTCACCGAGGACGACGGCGACCTGGGTACCGCCGACTCGGCCCAGCAGTTCCTGCTCCTGTACGGTGCCGTTTTCGCCCTCGCCCGGCGGCGCCACGCCCCCGGCCTCGTCCTCGACTCCTACCTCCTGCGCGCCGTCGCCCTGGCCGGCTGGGCCCCCTCCTGCTACGAGTGCGCCCGCTGCGCCCGCCCCGGCCCCCACACCTCCTTCCACGTCCAGGCCGGAGGCGCTGTGTGCTCATCGTGCCGTCCGGCGGGCAGCGTCGACGTCGATCCGGGCACCATGGTGCTGCTCGGCGCGCTCCTGTCCGGCGACTGGCCGGTGGCCGAGCGCTCGACGGCGCGCGAGCGGGCACAGGCCTCGGGCCTGGTCTCGGCATACTTGACCTGGCACCTGGAGCGCCGCCTGCGCTCACTCTCCCTCGTCGAAAGGGTCTGATCTTGGTCGACAAGCGTCCCGTCGTCTACGAGGCCGTCCCCCTGCACCGTGAGGGCCTGACACCCCCGCGGCTGCCGGCGGGCAGCGTCCCCGAGCACGTCGCCTGCGTCATGGACGGCAACGGCCGCTGGGCCAACGCCCGCGGGCTGGCGCGCACCGAGGGGCACCGGGTGGGGGAGTCCACGATGATGGACGTCATTGCCGGCGCCGTCGAGGTGGGGGTCAAGGAGCTGAGCGTGTACGCCTTCTCCACGGAGAACTGGCGCCGCTCGCCGGCCGAGGTCCGCTTCCTCATGGGCTTCACCCGCGACGTCCTGCGCGCCCAGACCGACGACCTGCTCGCCTGGGGCGTGCGGGTCAACTGGGTGGGGCGCGAGCCGCGGCTGTGGCGCTCGGTGCTCTCCGAGGTCCGCCGCTCCGAGCGGATCACGGCCGGCAACGACACGCTCGTGCTCAACATGTGCCTCAACTACGGGGGGCGGGCCGAGATCGCCGACGCTGCCCGGGCCCTGGCCGCCGACGTCGAGGCCGGGCGCCTCAAGGCCTCCTCCGTCAACGAGCGCACGATCCGGCGCTACCTCTACTCGCCCTCGATGCGCGACGTCGACCTCATGATCCGCACCGGCGGCGAGCAGCGCACGAGCAACTTCCTCATGTGGGAGTCGGCTTACGCCGAGCTGTTCTTCTCCGACCTGCCGTGGCCGGAGTTCGACCGCACCCAGCTGTGGCGCGCCGTCGAGGCCTACGCCCACCGGGACCGTCGCTTCGGGGGCGCGGTCGACGCCGTCGAGGCGGCCGACGCACCGGGTAAGGCGCCGGGCGGGCCGTCGGCGCCCGCCTGAGCGCATCGGGACGGGGATGCCAGGGGACCTCATCCGGGAGACCCGGCCGGGCTCCTGAGACGGGTGCCCCGCAGCCGGGCTGCTACCCGGGCTCCCGGTCCGGTCGGCCTGTCAGGCGCTCACGGGGTCCTCAGGGCCGCTCGGGGCCAGGGGCGCACCGACGGCGGTCTCGGCCAGCAGGTGGCGCATGACGGCCAGCCCCGCGCTCTCACCACGCGTCTCGGCGGAGCGCGCCACGGCCAGCTGACGCTCGGCCCCGTTGCCGACGACGAGTACCCGGCCCGCCTGGGCGAGCTCGGCCTCGCAGCCCAGGTCCTCGGCCACGGGCGCCAGGCGCTCCAGGAGAGCGGGCAGCGACTCGCGCAGGGGCACCGGGTCGGCCCCCACCTCCTCGACGAGCGCGGCCTCCAGCCCGTAGCGGGCTGAGCGCCACTTGTTGGCGGCCAGCAGCCAGTGGGGCAGGCTGCGCAGCCCGCGCCCGGCGTCGAGGAGGCGTGAGGCATCCTCGACGAGGCAGTGCACGAGCGCGGCGACCGCCCCGATCTCGGTGAGGTTGGACGAGGCGTCGCAGGCGCGCACCTCGACCGTGCCGAAGGCGGGGGCGGGGCGCACGTCCCAGCGCAGCTCGTTGACCTCGCGGATCTCACCGGCGTCGATGAGGTCGCGTGCGCAGTCCTCGAAGTCGCTCCAGGTACCCAGGGTCTCGGGCAGTCCCGCGTGCGGCAGCTGCTGGAACATCATGGCGCGGTTGTCCGCGTAACCCGTGTCCTGCCCGACCCACAGGGGGGAGGAGGCGGCGACGGCCTGGAGGTGGCCGATGTAGGTCGCCATGTGGGCCAGCACCGGCACGGCCCGCGCCACGTCCTCGACACCGACGTGCACGTGCGTGCCGAAGATGAGCATCTGCCGTCCCCACCAGCGGGTGCGTTCGACGAGCTCGAAGTAGCGCGGGGTGCAGGTGACCTCGTGGGCGCCCGGGTCCTCGAAGGGGTGGGCCCCAGAGCCGGTGAGCGCGGCGCCGTGGGCGGCGAAGGCCGGCGCGACGAGCGCGAGCGACTCGGCCAGGTCCGCGACGGCGTCGGCGACGCGGTCCTGACGCGCCGAGACGAGCTCGATCATGCCCCGGTGCATCTCCTTGTGGACGCGCTCGACGCCGCGGGCCCCGGCCCGCTCAAGCTCGCTCAGGACGTCGGGTCCGATGGGGGCGAAGCGACCGGTGAGCGGGTCGACGACCTGCAGCTCCCACTCGATGCCGATGCTGGAGCGCGGCGAGCGCGCGAAGTCGATCCTCATGAGGGGCCGGGCCTGCGGTAGCGCTGGACGAAGTCGGTGAGGATGCGGTTGGCGGGACGCACGTCGGCGGCGTCGCAGCGTTCGATGACGGCGGCGCGCTCGTGCGCGGGGTAGTAGGCGTCCCCGTAGGCCTCGATGCGCACCCGCATCCCTGCGGTGGTGATCTCGGGGTGGAACTGGGTGCCGTAGACGTTGCGGCCCCAGCGGCCCATCTGGATGGGGCAGCGCTCGCCCGTGGCCAGGACGACGCCACCACCGGGTAGCTCGGCCACCGACTGGGAGTGGCCGACGTAGGCCCTGAAGGACGGTGCCAGGGGTGCGGTGAGCGGGTCGGCGCAGCCCTCGTCGGCGAGCGTCATGACGGGGGCCTGGAGCTCTTCACCGGTGTCGTCGCGCAGGCTGCCGCCCAGGGCGAGGACGATCGCCTGCAGACCAAAGCACAGGCCGAGGGTGGGCATGTCCTCCTCGACGAGCCGCGACGACAGCCCGAGGACCCGCTCGCGCAGCGCCGCGTGGGCAGGGTCGGTCGACAGCGGGCCCGTAAGCGACAGCGGGGAGCCGGTGATGATGACGCCGGACCAGGCGCTCAGGTCGAGGGACCGCGGGTCCGGGCAGTCGTCGTCGAGAAGCCTCATGACCTCAAGGCCCCGGCCGGGGGCCAGACCCGCCATCTGGTCGAGGACCGCGAACTCGTCGTCGGCGATGGCACCGGGGCGCCGGCACACGGCGAGGAGGAAGGGGAGAGCGCTCACGCTCGCAGGCTACCGCGTGTCGTGCCCGTCCTCGGCAAGGGCCGAGCACTGGGCACACAGGCCGAAGAACTCAGCCGTGTGCTCCATGTGCGTGAACCCGTGGGACGCGGAGATCCGCGAGACCCAGCTCTCCAGGGCGGCGTCGGAGACCTCGACGGCGTGCCCGCAGCGGCGGCACACGAGGTGGTGATGGTGGTGGCCCAGGTCTGCGCAGGAGCGGTAGAGGGTCTCGCCGTCGGTGTTGCGGACCTGGTCGACGTCCCCGGCCTCCGCCATGGCGGTCAGGGTGCGGTAGACGGTGGCGAGCCCGACCTTGGTGCCCTCGGCCTCCAGGGCGGAGTGGATCTGCTGCGCGGAGCGGAACTCGGCGGTGCGGGTGAGCAGGTCGGCGACGGCGGCCCGCTGCCAGGTGGCTCGGGGCCGCGCGGAGGTGGACCCTGCGGTGGAGCGTGCCGTCGTCATGAGGAGACCTCCTGCTGGCCGGTGGTGACGACGTCGAGCATATCGGTCCCGTGTCCGCGTCTGCGGCGGCCCGCGGCCTCACGCCCGGCGCTGACGAGAGCGGTCAGGGCGTACAGGCACACGAGCAGGACGACGATCGTGGCGCCCGGCGAGGCGGCGACGACGTAGGTGATCGTCAGGCCGGTGACGCAGCTGAGCACGCCGATGATCATGGCCAGGTGCATCGTGCGGGCGAAGGAGTGCGACACGAGCTGGGCGACGGCCACCGGCACGATCATGACGGCGGAGACGAGCAGCGCCCCCACCACGCGCATGGACACCGAGACGGTCAGGGCGGCGACGACGGCGACGGTCACGTTGAGCACGCCGGTGGGCAGGCCGGTGGCGCGGGCGAACTCCTCGTCGTTGGACAGGGAGAACAGGGGGCCGCGCAGCCCCAGGCCGACGAGGAGGACGGCGGTGGCCAGCACCGCGGTGTAGACGACGTCCTCGGGTGAGACCGTGGAGATGGAGCCGAAGAGGTAGGAGTTGAGGTTGGTGGTGGTGCCGCCGGCGAGCTTGATGAGCAGGACGCCCCCGGCGATGCCCCCGTAGAAGAGGATCGCCAGGGCGACGTCGCCGCGGGTGCGGCCGCGGGCCCGGATGACCTCGATGAGGACGGCCCCAAGGACGGAGACGATGACGGCGCAGGGCACGGCGAGCGCGTCCTGGGGGCTGAGGTTGGCGACGCCCCCGGCGATCCAGCCGAGCGCGACGCCCGTGAGCGCAATGTGGCCGACCCCGTCGCCCAGCAGGGCCAGGCCGCGCTGGACGAGGTAGGTGCCCACGACCGGGGCCGCCAGACCCACGAGGACGGCGACGACGAGGGCGCGCTGCATGAGCGGGCTGGAGAGCATCTCCGCCAGCGTGTCCGGGCTCATGGCTGCTCCTGTCGGGGTCGGGCGCTCAGGGCCGGGGCGTGGTGCGTCACAGGCCGGGTGTGCGGGTGCTCGTGCCCGTGGACGGCGCTGGTGCGGGAGAGGGTGGCGTGCAGCGCCTGGTGGTCCGCACCGAGCTCGTCGACGGGGGCGTCGAGGGCGACGCGTCCCTCGTCAAGGACCACCGCCCGTTCGACGACGTCGGCGAGCTCACCCATCTCGTGCAGGACGGTGACGAGGGTGAGCCCACTGCGGCGCAGGCCGTCGAGGATCTCGGCCAGGGACTGGCGGCTGGCGCGGTCGATGCCGGCCAGGGGCTCGTCGAGCAGCAGCAGCTCAGGGCGGCGCACGAGGGCGCGGGCGATGAGCACGCGCTGCATCTGGCCGCCGGAGAAGATCTGCACGTGCTCGTTGGCACGGTGGGCCAGCCCGACGGCGTCAAGCGCACTCATGGCGGCCTCACGGGCGCGCCGCCCCCTGTCGGCGAGGGGGCGGCGGGGCCCGAGCAGGCCTGAGCGGACCACCTCCAGGGCGGTGGCGGGCACGCCAGAGGCCGAGCCGATGCGCTGGGGGACGTAGCCCACACGCTCCCAGCTGACGCTGCGCCGGGAGGTGACGTCGCTGCCGAAGAGGCGCACGGTGCCTCGCGACAGGGGCAGCAGCCCGAGGATGGTGCGCACGAGGGTCGACTTGCCCGAGCCGTTGGCGCCCAGCAGGGCGACGGACTGCCCGTCCTCGACGAGGAGGTCGACCTCGTCGAGGACGAGCGTGTCACCCAGGACGACGCTGACCCCGTCGACCTGGATGGGGGTACCGGTGCTCACTTGCAGGCGAGTGCGGTGCGCAGGGCCTCGAGGTTCGCGTTCATGCCCGCGGCGTAGTCACCGGCCTCGGGACGCGACTCCATGGGGGACAGGACGGCGGTGGTGGCGCCGGTCTCGGCGGCCAGGGCCTGGGCCGTCTCGGCGGAGACGAGCTCCTCGGTGAAGATGGTCGTCGTGCCGGTCTCCTCAACGACCTGCTTGACGGCGGCGAGCTCGGCCGGGCTGGGCTCGGAGTCGGGGTCGATGCCGGAGACGGAGACCTGGGTGAGGTGGTAGCGGTCCGCGAGGTAGCCGAAGGCCGCGTGGGAGGTCACGAAGGTGGTGCGCTCGCAGGTGGCCAGGCCGCTGGAGTAGTCCTCGTCGATGCCCTTGAGGGTGTTCACGAGCTCACTGAGCCGGGACTGGTAGGCGGAGGCGTTGTCCGGGTCGGCCTTCTCCAGAGCGGCCTCGATGGCGTTGGCGGCCTGGACCATGCGGTTGGGGTCGAGCCAGAAGTGCGGGTCGGCCTCGTCGGCGTGGTCGTGGTCGTGGTCGGCCTCGTGGGTGGCGTCGTGGTCGTGGTCGGCCTCGTGGTCGTGGTCGTGGTCCGCGTCCTCGTGGTGGACGAGGTCGACCGAGCCGGCCAGGTCAAGGACGGTCGGGCCGTCGATCTGTCGCAGGGCCTCGTCGAGGGAGGCCTGGAAACCGGAGGCGTAGGCGACGAGGTCGGCCTTCTCCAGGGCGGAGACGTCCGCGGGGGCCAGCTCGAAGTCGTGCGGCTCGACGTTGGTGGGCGTGACGCTGGTGACGTTGACGTTCTCGCCGCCGATCGCCTCGACGAGGTACTGGATGGGGTAGAAGGACGCGGCGACGTCGAGGACGCCGTCGGAGGGGCCGCCTGAGGAGGCGGTGTCGGAGGAGGAGGTGCCGCAGGCGGCCAGGGCGCCCGCGAGGGCGAGGCAGGCGACGGCGGCAAGGGGACGGCGCAGGGAACGGGAGACGCTACTCATGCAAATAATTCTCATTCTAATTGGGCGGTGGCGTCAAACCTGTGTCGGGGTGGACCGTCTCACGCGACACCCCGGCAGCGGGCTGCGGCCGCCCACCCGGATCCTGCGGCGGCTGTCGTTCACCGCCGCACCGCTGGGGGAGCCGGACAACTTGATCCTGGATGAGCCCTTCGTCGGTCTGGACCCGGAGGGCGTGAGGTGGCTTGGGACCTGTTGAGGGACTTCGCCTACGAGGGGTGGGCGATGCTGGTCTCGTCTCACCTGCGCCCGGAGGAGCTGGGCGGTCGAGCATGCGGGGCGCAACTTCTGGTTCGTCATTGGCGTGAGCGAGGTGGTCCAGGCCGTCACGGAGGCCGGGGCCGGTGTTGAGGAGGCGGTTGCCTCGCGAGGCACGATCTTCGACTTCTATTCCGGTGCGGATGCGCGGGGCCGCAAAGAGGCGGCGGCATCATGAGAGCGACGACGAGGCCCGGTTTCGGGCATCTGCTCCTCGCGGAGCTGTACAAGGCGACGTGCTCGTTGACCGTCTGGGTCCTGATGGGCGCCACAGTGGTTGCCGTGTGCGTCTGCGCCGTCGGAGTACCTGGGCTGCAGACGGCCTCGCTGTTCGCCATGCTCCTGGGGTGTGGGCTATGGGGGCGGAGTATCCGGGCTCTTCCCCATCGAGGGTGTAGCGGTGGTGCGACACGGGGCAACGTATTGGTGCGCGGGTAGAGGTCGAGGTCTTCCGACGATGGGAGTTGTCACACCGCCATCATCGGAAGACCTCGACATGTCCGACGCCACCTTCACGTGCCCTGACCTGACCACCTTCGCCGGGTCGGACGACCTCGGTCTTTTGGCCACCGGCCGGCTCGTCGAGCCTGAACGCGCAGTGCCGGCCTGCCGGGGCATCGAGCCTGCCGACTGGTGCCGCAGGTGCGGCTGTCAGGGGTGCCGTGTTAGAAATCGTCCGAGCCCAGGATATCCGCCTCAAGACTGTCCGCAATCTGGGTGATTCGTTCGATCGAGTCGGTCACCTCGTGGGGGTCGACATCCTTCAGGGGCATCGCCGTCGCGACCATCGCAATATCCTCCTCGACAATAATCCCCCCGAGAATCATGCCCGACAGGCGCCGCGCCGCATCATAGGCCTGGTCGGGACTCAAGTTGCCGACCGGGGAGGTGACCTTGAACCAGTCCGCCCCAGAATCGTTGTGGGCGTGCTCAACGAAGACGACCTGGCTCCTCAGGTTGTCGACATTGAAGACGAGCTTCAGCAGTCCCTCCCCGAGGACCTCGTGCTTGTATGTTCGATCGATGAACTTGACTAGGTCTTCCCACGTAGCCATGGCTGCCTCCTTGTTGTTTCTATGATTGCCTGTCCGACAAGACGGGGACTCATCGACGAGATGGCATAGGCGCATTGGGTCACGGCGAACCCCTCGCCGATTCAGGTCGCGACTACCACCGCTTCTTGAGGTAACTCGGGTCGACGTCGACGTCGACCTCCGTGTCGCTGAACAGGCCACTGATGGTGAAGTGGACGCGGCAGCTCGAGCCGCTCCAGCTCGAACTCAGGACAACGCCTTTCGATCCCGCGGGCACATCCTGCGAGAAGAGCCCACCTTTGATCTCGACAACAGCCTCAACTTTGTCGCCCTGCGAGAATGACATTTTCTGCTTCTTCTTTCAGTTAGTTGGACTCCCGCATCCGGACCTCACCAGTATCGCGAGTCCCAGTCGACGGCGTCCTCCAGGGTCGCACTGCCCGAGCTGGTGGCGCAGTACCCGTACACGGCCTCTCTGACCCCCGCGCGGTTGCCGGGGTCGTAAGTCACCAGATCGTGCTCGTCCAACAGGTCTTGCAGCACGTCGGCCTGCTCGTCGCCGTTCATGTCATAGAACTCCGAGCAGGTGGTGTCTCCTGCGCTTGAGCACCCTGCCAGTGGGAGGACGCCGACCGCCAGCACGAGACAGGCGGCGAGGCGACGGGAACGAGTAGACGCGGATACGGTCATGGCATCTCCTTTGTCGTGGTGTGGGTTCTTGTCATGGGGCCGGTGACGTGGAGCTCACAGCTCCTCGTTGATGCCGCCGAGTCGTTTGGCGGCCATCCTCAGTGCGCGCTCCTTGGCGGCGAATCCGCCGCCCACCATCGCAACGCGCCCGACCCACGCCGTCTTGGGCATGGACTCGACGGTGACCACGGTCCTGGGGCCCTCGTCCATCGGCACCGCCTCGCCGCCGTCCTGGCCGGCCGCGGCCTCCACTGACACCCGCACCGTGGAGCCGTAGTCGCCGTCGATCACGAGGGCGCTGGGCCTGGCATCGATGAGGAGATGGCCCTCCGCGACACTGAACACCCGCATACCGGGTGTTGCCCCGGCGGCTCGCCGGTAGGCGTCCAGGACGCTCTCGGGCGGGGCGAGCATGATCCGCTTCTCCCAGTCTGTCGGCTCGAACTGCGTGAGGTCTGCGGGCGGCCCGAATCCCCGGAAGGTTAGGTAGGCCTGCAGCGCCCCGACGCCGATGCCCAGGACCATGAGCAGGGCGGTCATGTCACTCGCCCACGGGGCGGGTCGTCACCTGAGCGCGGGGATCGAGGAGCTGGATCTCCTTGACGAAGGCGCTCAGCCGCATCCGCAGGGTGTGGGCCTTGTTGGGGGTGCCGGACTTCTCGCTCCACCGGATCACCTCGACCGTCGCCCGGCACTTCCCACCGTCCTGGCTGGTCTCCAGGGCGATCTGCTGACGGATCCCCGTGACCAGCGGACTCTGGGCGATCATGGGGTTACCGTCGTCGGTGATCTTCCATGTGCTCCCTGCGACTTTCCGGACGAAGACTTCACGCACCCTCTCCGCCGGCAGCGTGGTCACCACGATCCGGGCCGCCATGCCGCTGCGAAGGTAGTTCGAGTAGGCGTTGAGAACGACGACACCGACGCCAATGAAGACAATGAAGTAAACGAAAGCGACAACTTCCACAACATCTCCTCCTGTCCCGCTGTCCCGCCTGTCCTGCGGGCACTTACTCGCGACAGTCCCGACGTTAAGCGTCCCGGCGAGAGTCATCCAGGTTCATTACTCGTATACAAGAACTGCACCTTGACCACGAGTCGGGGAGCCTGCGGCCTACGTGGCGCGATGCGTTGGCCCGGGGGCAGATGCGCTAGCCTGGGGTCAGGTACCCGTTGCCCCGCCGAACGTCCCCCACACGGTCCCTATGGCGAGCATCCCCGACCCCGCACAGGCCCAGTATGAGCACCAGCGCCCACGTCATCTGCGTTGACGACCACAAGATCGTCGCCTCCGGCTGCCAGGCCGAGTTCACTCGGGCGGGCCTGCCGTGGACCGTCTCCTGGTACCCCCACCTGGCCGACGTCGTCTGGCCGGAGGGCGAGCGTGTCGTCGCCCTGCTGGACCTGCGGCTCGCGGACAGGACGGACCCCGCGAAGAACATTGCGGACCTCGAGAGCCGCGGCATCCCGGTCGTCGTCTACACGTCGGGCGAGAAGCGATACCTCCTCCGACAGGCGATTGAGGCCGGCGCCTTAGCCATCGTCAACAAGAAGGAGGAGACCTCGGTCCTCATCGAGGCCGTCGAAAGGGCCCTGGAGGGCCGGGCGACCGGCAGTTTCGACTGGGCTACCGCCCTGGATGAGGACGAGGACTTCACCAAGCGCCTGACTGCAAGCAAGCTCGAGGTCCTGCGCCTGTACGCGGGGGGACTGTCCGCCAAGCAGGTGGCTCACCGTCTCGACCTTGCTCTGAACACAGTCAACAAGTACGTCTCCGAGATCAAGGACGAGTACCGCAAGGCCGGCCGCCTGTCTCAGGGGGACCGGGTGGCCCTCTTCCGAGAGGCAGTCCACGACGGGATCCTTCCCGACTGATTCGTCGAGGCGCGTGTCGCTCAGCGCTCGCAGCTGTAGTCACGGACCGCCGCGCTCGTAGCCGAGCAGCCTCTTGTCCCTCACGGCGATACGTCCCCTGGAACGGTACGGGACGTCCTCTCGCCTGATCACTACTAGTTCTGGCACCCCGAGGACGCACAGGCCGCTGGATTCAAAGACTCAACTATCGGAACTGGTATCTTGACGGCCCGCTGAGCAGGGTATAAACCACTTGTCTGAGGGCTGTGATTTGTGGCCTCGCGCACCTGGTTCACCCACATTAACTGATAGTGGTATCTCATGAGCATCCCCGGTTCCGGAACCACCGACTTCCGTGCCATCCCGGCTTGGGGTCCTCACCCATGACGTTGCGCAGACCCACTGCACGCTCCCTGGTCTCTCGGTCTGAGGCACACCTGCTGCGCCCGGTTGACGGTGTCGGCCCGCAGACGCAGGACCTACGGCGACTCGTGACCACCCTGGTGGCCGTCGTGGCCTGCTCAGCCATCCCCTTCCTTATGGCGGACGTGAGGGCCATGACCTCCGCGAGCGGTCAGCAGTGGCACTGGCTGGTTCTCCCGGTCCTTCTCATCCCACCGGCGACGGCGGGCATCGCGGGCGGGATCGCGAGAAGGCACGGCTCGCGTCGTGCGGACACCTGTGCCCGCTGGTCGCTCCTGGCCACCCTGACGCTCTTCGCCCTCCTGTGCCTGACCGCAGGCCTCTACCCACTCATGCCCTCCTACGACTGGGGGCAGGCGGACGTTCCAGCCCCCAATGTCCTGGTCAACTACCTGATCGTCATGGCTGTCACGGCCGCCGCCGCTCTGCGACCTCGCGCAGGATTCGCGTATCTTCTCACGGTCGGTGCCGCGCTTGGCGCCTCCTACCCCGACACCGTGGCGCTGGGTGCCAGGATGGAGGAGATTCTCATCTACCTCACCGCCTCCCTCGGCGACCTGAGCATCCTCGCCTGGCTGCTTATCCAGGCCGAGCATCTTGATGAGGAGGACGCCAGGGAGCGCGCCCTTCGTATCGAGCTGGTCACCCAGGAGTCGCTCGCGCGCAGCCGCCAGGAGTCCGACAACTTCATCCACGACCACATCCTGTCCGTCCTCAGGGCCGTCCCCATGCTTTCGGTAAGTGTCCCGGAGCTACGCGCCGCAGCCTGCGAGACCCTGGTGTCGCTCAACGAGGCCCGGACGCCGTTACCCGGACGCCCCAGTGAGCTCGCCGGGGCGCTCGCCCGAGCTGTCACCCGGTTCGGCAGAGACGTCAATCTGTCCACGAGCATGGTCACCGACCTGCCACTGCCGTCCGACGTCGCCCAGGCCCTCCTCGAGGCTGCCGGGGAGGCACTTCGCAACTCGATGATCCACGCCGGCCGGGGTCCGGTCGCACGCAGCATCGCCCTGCAGGCCACTGCCGACACCATCACGCTGAGGATCGCCGACGACGGATGCGGCTTCGACCCCGCGAATACGCCACCGGACCGCTTCGGCCTGCGCGAGTCCATCATCGCCGCCATGGCAGGTGTGGGCGGGCGCGCAGAGGTCGACTCCCAGCCCGGCCGGGGAACCGCTGTCACACTGACCTGGCGTCGTGTGCGGCCGGACGCCGAGCGGCCGGTTCCCGGCACGCGCACGGCCCCGCTCGCACTCGTCTCCTGTATGGAAGCTCTCATCGTGCGGCTCCTGAGTGGGGCGATCTGCCTGGCCTTCATCGTCGTCGCGTGCAGGGAGGTGAGCATAGGCTCCTACACGGCCGGGCAGGTCGCGCTCCTGGCGGTGGGCATGTACACCGCTGCAGCCCTGATGGTCGTCTGGTCCTGGCCGGGACACCGTCTGCCAGGCTGGGCAACCCTGACGGTCGTTGTCAGTGCCGTGAGCGCCAACGCGCTTACTATGAGCCAGGTTGCCCTGGACGGGCATCCCGGATACGCCGCCTGGACGATCGGAGCGAGCACCGCCCTGTCCTGCGCTCTGCTGGTGCGCAACCGATCGGGCTCCTCCTGGACGTTGCTGACCCTGGTCACCTTGACGACAACCATCTGGACCGTCGCGACGGACCATAGCCTGTGGCTCGCAGTTGGTTTGTCCGTGGGGCAAATCGTGTCCCTTGGCATCTGGCATCTCATGGTGCGCTTTTCCGTGAGCCTCACGGCCCGCACCGCCCGGGCTCAGGCTGTCAGCGCGGACATCATCGCTCGCCAGCACGCCCAGGAGATCAGCCGCAACACGATGCGCGCCCATATTGACGCTGTACGCAGCCGCGTCACTCCCGTTCTCACCACTATCGCCAACGGCGCACCGCTGACCCAGGACCTGCGCACCCGTGCCCGTCTTCTGGAAGCCGAGCTACGCGATGAACTACGCGCACCCGCCTTCACCCGCACACCCGTCAACACCGCGGCCCGAGCCGCCCGTGAGCGAGGTGTCGACGTCACTCTCCTCGACGACCACAGCCCTGTCCCGCTGGACATCACCGCCCACCGCATCGTCATTGAACACGCCGCCACCGCGCTCCGGACCACCGCCACCGGACGAGTCCTCATCCGGCTTCTTCCGCCTCATCAGCATCCCAACCTCATGACGATCATGATCGACGACGGCACCAACCCCAGCCTTCACACCATCACCATCCCCGCAGAAGACTCTGCATGAGGGGATCGTCCCGCCTGGCGTTGCGCATCGGCCCTGCGGCGGTCGAGTGCGTGCGCGCCCGTACACTGTGCCCACCTCGTTCCCACCATCCAGGTGCGGACAACGACGACAACAGGAGACACACGGTGGCCAAGACCCCCTCCGCCCTCGACAACGTCATCAACCTGGCCAAGCGCCGGGGTTTCGTCTTCCCCTGCGGCGAGATCTACGGCGGTACCCGCTCCGCGTGGGACTACGGCCCGCTGGGCGTCGAGCTCAAGGAGAACATCAAGCGCCAGTGGTGGCAGTACATGGTCCGCTCCC
>ERZ772917.535-NODE-535-length-26588-cov-6.579241_pt1 | contig 26588 bp, 23 predicted proteins | sample MGYA00511187_ERZ772917 | MGnify/ENA primary metagenome ERZ772917 (study PRJEB29015, sample SAMEA2737925) | human oral metagenome | biome: human oral; feature: human-associated habitat; material: dental | place: China | collected 2012 ...
AAAGCTTTAAGTATCGTCATTTATACTTTTAGCCAGGAGCCAATAAATCAGGCTCACATAAATGACTCCCATCAAAATAAAGGAGTTACTTATGAAAAATACTATTAACATTAACACCGAACGCGTCGAAGTTATGGCTCTCTTTGGGTATGAAATGACCCCTTGCCAGCCTCTCAACTTCAAAAAACAGAATGGGGAAGAGTTCGAAGTTTCCGAACTCCGCAAAACCCACATCCGTTTTGTGGGTAGCACCGCCATCCACATCTTCGACGTTATTGCTGGGCAAAACAACTATCAGCTGTCCTTCAATGCCACCAACCTTTCGTGGCATCTACGCCTAGCATAGTTCAAAAAAGAGGCCTCGCGTCTCTTTTTTGATTATTTTACATTCTCAATCATCTTACAAACTCATCTATTATTTCTCTTATCTCAGACGTATTTTTACACTCCATCAACCTAGCCCTCAAATCCGAAGCCCCGTCAAAAGAATTTATGTAGATCTTAAACATTCTCTTCAGGGGCTCAAAAGGATAACGCGAGCCCAAAGCAACCAATCCTTCACTCCTTCTATCAAAACAATCCAAATGGAATTTAGACAGCTCCAACATCTCTTCCACTGAAACATCTCCCCCTCTAGATATTTGTTTTCTACCCGTAAAACAAAACGGATTTAAAAACACGCCCCGCCCAACCATAAAGCCATCCACCTCAGGATAATCTAAGCTAAGCTTCCTAATCTGATCCAAATCCTGAATATCTCCATTAATTGTCAACTTCGTCTCCGGAGCAAACAAATTGCGTAATGCTATGATTTCCGGGATCAATTCAAAATGAGCCGGCACTTTTGACATCTCTTTTCGCGTTCTTAAGTGTACAGTTAAATTCGCTATCTTTTGTCTCAATACTATAGGCAGCCACTCCCTAAATTCATCAACATAAGTAAACCCCAGTCTCGTTTTGACCGAAACCGGTAATCTTGTCGCCGATTTGGCCTCCTCAATACACTGCACCGCCAATTCCGGCGTCCTTATCATCGCCGCTCCACCCCCAGCTTTATTCACATGCCGATCCGGACACCCCATGTTAATATCCAATCCTTGAAAACCCAAACTCTCTAATTCTGCCGCCAGCAAAGCAAAATGTTCAGGATTCTTCCCCCAGATTTGAGCAATAATCGGTTGGTCGGTCATACAAACTGATAAACGCTCCAAAGCGTCATGTCTCCCTTTTTCAGACGCAAATGAAGAGACATTTGTAAACTCAGTATAAAAAAGATCTGGTCGCCCCGCACGATCAATCACTTGCCGAAATACTACATCTGTCACCCCCTCCATCGGCGCTAGCACCGTAAAGTGCTTTGGTAAACTCTGCCAGATATTCTTCATCTCCTCTATCCCTTTATCTATAGTCCATCAATATTTACTTAATCCGAAAAACTTAATCTCCTACCCTTTTCAAAATGATCGCCTGTTTGTAAATTTCTTCAAACCGCGCAATCGTCCTCTTTAAATCATGTTTTTTTGCAATTTCAATCGAAGCCGTCTGATATTTTTTCGCAAGTTTCGCATCACTCACAATCCTTCGCATAGCCTCTGCCATACCGGAAATGTCTCCAGGCTGGCAAAGCTCACCATTCAATTTGTTACGACACAATTCCGAAACCGCTCCTGCATCTACTGCCACTAAAGGCAATCCTACTGCCGCCGCCTCAATCAGAACAATTCCTTGTGTCTCTGTCTCAGAGGCCGTCACAAACATCTCCCCCGCCCGATAAATTTCAATCAACTCTGGTGGCATCACCCGACCCAAAAATCTTACCCTAGACTCAATCCCTAAATCCCTAGCCAGCTTTTTTAGATTCACTAAGTCCGTCCCATCCCCCACAATAACTAGTTCAAATTTCTCCGCCTTACTTCCCGACAATTTCAGCAACTCAAAAAAAGCCCTAATAACCTTGTCAATACTTTTTTCTGGATCCACGCGTCCAATATACAGCAATTTCCGCTTATCGTTATCTAGCCTGTATTTTTTTAGAACCCGAACATTCGGTTTTTTAGGATAAAACTCAGACAAGTCCACCCCGTTAGACAAAGCCTCCACTGTCACCTTAAAATGTTTACGATTTTTTGGGATCAAATCCTCAATCGCCATCTCTGTCGGCATAGTAGCATATTCCGCGTGTTTCAAAAAACTCGCCATATAAGCCCTCAGCATTGCATTTGATGCCTTCTTGATAAACTTTGGCTTTAAGATTTTCAGTTGGTCGGTTACATTGTCTGGGTAAGCATGCCCAGTCGAGACCAAGGGAACTTGATATTTTTTGACATACCACATTACCGCCAAAGCGATCGTTTCCGCTGTCTGCAAATGGATCACATCCGGCTGAAAATCCTTCAATACTTTTTTTATTTCAGGTAAAGGATTAACTGACCACCAGATTCCATATTTATACACTAATCTCGGCATTGGAATCCCTAAAAAATCTTTCTTCTCTGGCACCTCATTAATTTGATCAGGATAAAAAGGGAATCGCAAAGAAGTTAAAAAGGCTGTTTTTATTCCAGTTTCCTCATCGAACTCGATATGGAATTTTCCATTAAAGCTCGGCGAAATCACTAAGACCTCATGCCCAGCTTTCACCAAGCCTTTCGCCAAGTTATGCGCAAAAACCGCTACCCCGTTCGTCATTGGGTAATAGATGTCCGATGCAATCGCAATTTTCATAAACATATTATACCAAAACCTCATCCATCCCACTCCTCTTTTCTGCTCTCTATATCTCTCCGCCCTCTTTTTCTATACAGTTCTGCTATAATTACAGTATGAAAAAAGCCAAGAAAAAATCTGTCAGTACTGTCACCGTCAACCGACGCGCCAGCTTTGACTATCAACTTGGCGACAAAATAACTTGTGGCATAGTTCTCTCCGGTCCCGAAGTCCGACTAATTCGCGACCATCACGTGCAACTCAAAGGCTCTTTTATTACCATAAGGGATAACGAACTTTGGCTCAATAATCTTACCCTTGGCGCTGAAACTGCTAAAAACCTCAAGCTTCTCGCCACCAAAAAGCAAATTCTCTCTCTCCAAAAATCAAAAGTTCTCGGCAACACTATTGTTCCGACCAAACTATTCGGCGGCTCCCGCCACATTAAACTCGAAATCGCCCTCGCTTCTGGCAAGAAAAAATATGATAAAAGGCTCAGCATCAAGCATCGTGACCTCGATCGCGAGCGTCAAAAATTTTAAACCATAAAACTTAAAGTATCAACCTTAGATAATTTAGTAAAAAACAATAAAGACATCAGACAAATGAAATATTCACTCTACTCATGGAACGTCAATGGACTCAGAGCTGTTTTAAAAAAGGGCGCCATCCAAGAACTCTTAGCTCAAAAAAATCCAGATTTTCTCTGTCTCCAAGAGACTAAAGCTAAGAAAAATCAGGTTGAAGTTGATTTTCCAGAATATCAAGAGATCTGGAATTCCGCCGAGCGCGCCGGATATTCTGGCACCGCCATTTTTGCTAAAAACGAACAACCTATCATTAGCCAAGAACTCAATCTAGCCACTTTTCTCACAAATAGCTCAGACCCACAAACCGCTAAAATATTAGCTCAGCTTCACGATGATCGTTTCGGCACCCCATTATCTGAAGGTCGAATCACTACCATCGAAACACCACAATTCTTCTTAGTTACCGTCTATACTCCTAATTCCAAAAACGACCTTTCCCGGCTCTCGCTCCGTCACGACCTTTGGGATCCCTTATTTTTGAAATATCTTTTAAAGCTAGAGCAAACCAAGCCAGTTGTTTTTTGCGGCGATCTTAATGTTGCTCATCAAGAAATCGACTTAGCCAGGCCTAAACAAAATACTCGCAATGCTGGTTTTACAATTGAAGAACGTCGAGGCGCTGGAAACTATCTTAAGCATCACTTTGTTGACACTTTTCGTCTCCTCCATCCAAATGAGCAAAAATATTCTTGGTGGTCACATTGGGGTCACGCCCGCGAGAATAATATTGGTTGGCGTATCGACTACTTCTTCATCTCCGAAAGCCTCAAACCTCATCTTCTTTCGGCTGAAATCCACAACGAATTTCTCGGCTCTGATCATTGCCCAGTTTCCATTGACTTAGAATTCTAGTCCAAATAACCTACCTCAATTAAATCAATTTAATTACATCAAAGGAACAATATGAATCCACCCACCTATTGGCAAAAACTCGATCAAGTCGTAGACAATTCAATTCTCTGGAATATTCCCGAACAAAAAACTGGGCGTATTTCTATCATCGGTGGTAACGTGCAAAGTTTCATGACTGAAATCAAGAACACTGAGTTCCTCAATAGCCTCCCTATTAAAGACGCAAACCTGCTCTTACCAGACGCTTTAAAAAATAAAATCCCCACTTTTGCCTCCGTTTATTTTGCCGAATCCACTGAATCTGGCTCCTTTGCAAAATCCTCTACTCTAAAGAACTTTGCCCTAGATTCTGATTTAGCCCTTTTCTCCGGAGACTTCTCCAAAAATTCAATTACCGAAATAGCTATCCTCGATACGATAAAACAGCTTAATCCCAACCAAATAGCCCTTCTCTCTCGCGATTCCGTTGACCTCATCTCCGCTAACGCCCAGGAAGTTCTTGAACAACAAAACCTCGTCATTCTCTCCAGCATGCTTCAACTTCAAAAAGTTTTCCGTGCCGCCCTCTATCCTAAGATGCTATTACTTTCAATGCCAATTTTCCCAGTCATTGAAATCTTACACAAATTCACTCTAAGTTACCCCTGCACAATCCTTACTTTGCATCAAAACCAAATTATCGTTGCCAAAAATGGATCCATTTACTCTACTCCTATCGAACGCACCTCCTATACCCCACTTTCGCTCTGGTCCGGCACTCTCGCCTGTAAAATTGCTGCTCTTTCGCTCTGGAACCCCCAAAACCTCCATCATGCTGCCACTACCGCCCTCTTTTGGGACCATCGAATATAAATTCTATGCTAAAATAGCATAAACATTACCAAAGGAGTCTATGTCAAACAAAGTTATGATTATTGGTACTGGTAACGTAGGTGCCAGTATTGGCTTCTCCCTAGTTTCCCAACGCACCGCCGTTAATGAACTAGCTCTGATCGACATCAACCAAGATGACGCCGAGGGAGAAGCCATGGACTTGCGTGATACTCTTGCCGTCAGTCCCACCTACATCAAAATTTCTGCTGGCACCTACCAAAAAGATGCCAAAGATACCGATATCGCCATCTTTACCGCTGGTGCCGCTCAAAAAAAAGGTGGAGAAACCAGGCTAGAACTCCTCAATCGCAATGCTAAAATTCTAAAAGCCGTCATTAAACAACTCCTCGAAGCTGACTTTTCTGGTATCCTCCTCATCGTCACAAACCCAGTTGACGTTATGAGTTACCTAGCTATGCAATACTCTGGCTTTTCTAGTCGCAAAATTATTGGTTCTGGTACCATCCTTGACTCCGCCCGCCTCCGCTATCATCTCGCCGCCAGACTCAACGTCTCCCCCAAGTCCATTCATGCCTATCAAATCGGTGAACACGGCGATTCTGAATTTGCTATTTGGTCAGCTGCTAGTGTCGGCGGACAAGCAATCCAAAAAATACTCAAACCAACCGAACTCCAGCAAATTGAAGAGGATACCAAACTCGAAGCCTATAAAATTATCGAACGCAAGGGTGCCACTTATTACGGCATTGGCGCCTGTGTTACCAGCATTGTTAACTGCATTTTCAATGACGAACGCCGCGTCTTACCAGTCTCCACCTACGATACGTTTTCCGATACCTTTTTCGGTTTCCCCTCCGTCGTTGGTCGTAGAGGTATACTTTGTCGCTTAGATACCGAGCTCACCGAAACAGAGGCTATCAAGCTCCAGTCTTCTATAAATGTCATCAAAAAAGCTATTAACTCCGTCTCCTAGTCACAAGCTCTCCCACCTTTTATATTGTTTTGTTATACTTAAACTATGATTCGACATATAAAAAATATTTTCTTTCTCATCTTCATACTTCTTTTTTCTTTTATCACTTCAGCCTCTCCCACTCTCGCTCGCTCCGCCGCTGACAATTTTCATTTTAAAAGCTTTACCGGCGACTATCACATCACCAAAGATCCCCACACCGGTATCGCCAAGATGCATGTCATTGAGACTTTAGTCGCTGTTTTTCCGAATTACGATCAAAATCATGGACTACGTCGCATTATTCCAGTCACTAATCAGGGTGGCAAAAATATCGTCATCAATCACCCTTCCGATTTTCAAGCAAAAGTAAGCCGCAATGGCTCCCCCGAGCCCTATACCGCCACTTATGAGGATAAGCTAATTTCCCTTAAAATTGGTAGCAAAGACCGCTACGTTCAAGGTGAGCAAACCTACACCATCGAATATGATTTTGAAAACGTCGCCAGCTTTTTTGCAGAGAACAATCCACAAAAAATACAAGAAATCTACTGGAATACCAACGGCAACGCCTGGACGCAATCTTTTAATTCAGTTACCGCCAATGTTCATATCGATAAAACCCTCCTTCCTCATCTATCCGATAATTATGCCTGTTACAGTGGTAGCTATGGCGCCAAAAATCAATGCCAAGTCCAAGCAATCGACGATGGTTTTTCTTTTAGTGCTACCAATCTCAAAGCACGCGAAGGCCTCACCTTCGTTCTAGGCTTTAAAGATAATACCTTTAATTTTGCCCCCCAAAAGTTTAACTACATCGCATATATTACCTTCGGCGGATTGCTCGTTGTCTCTGCCCTTACTTTTACTTATCTTATTTATCGCTATTTTAAGAAAATTTACCCCAAAAAACATTATTATAAAAATCTCCTGACCGCCCCACAATTCACCCCCCTCAAAAATTACACCGTAGCTGAAGCTGCTAATCTCTACCTAAAAAGCCCTAAAAACGTCAAAGTTGCAACTGCCCTCGAACTAGCTGTTCAGAAAAAAATTGCAATTATCAAGAAAAAGTCCAATCATAAGCTCCTCAGCAGACAAGATTGGACCATCAAAATCCTTGAGACTGAAGGCTTTTCTAAAGAAGAAGCCACCTTGCTTCGTATTCTCAGAGGCAACGCTAAACCTCTCGTAGCTGGTCAAGAAATTGAACTCAAACGTCACACCGCCAATACTCAACTTAATGATTGGGTCCGACTTTATGACGAACAGGTTAAAAAATCCCTCATTCAAAAATCTGATTTAGAATCAGCCCTTTCCGCTAGCCAACACACCGATTCTACTGTCCCCAAAGCTCCATTCAACTTCAAAAAAACCTTTTACGCCACGCCAGTATTCTTTATCCTTATCTTGCCCCTCATTAGTACGCTAATGGCTCAACAAGACTGGTTTATCAACACTTTTGGTGACTACAGCTCGGTTGCCATCATTAAAGACAAGTGGCTATTAGATCTCACTCTCACTAGTCTATTCCCACTTTATATATTCATGACCTACTTCGGAATTTTTTTTGACAGACGCTATCTTAAATACACTAATCAAGGACTCGATCACGCTAATTATCTCGCCGGACTTGAAGACTACATTAAAATGGCTGAAACGGATCGCTTACGCTTTTTACAGAGCGTCGACGGCGTAGATACTACCAATGAAGGTATCGTCAAGCTATACGAGAAGCTTCTCCCCTATGCCGTTATTTTTGGGCAAGAAAAATCCTGGTTCAAAGTACTAAACCAATACACTCAGCTCATTGACAATAGCGAATCAGATCTCATCCCTGCCTGGTACGCACTATCCACCACTAATTTCAATAGTTTTACCAGTACCTTTTCAAGTTCGACCTCATCCTCATCAGTTCCTAGCAGTAGCTCCAGTTCAGGTTTCTCCAGTGGTGGCGGATTTTCCGGAGGCGGAGGCGGTGGGGGTGGTGGCGGAGGCTGGTAGTGCGTATAGCCATCTTTACGGACGTCTATCTAGAAATTCCAGGAGGCATCCCGTCCTCAATCAAAGCTCAGAAGTCCGCCTTGGAAGCGCTTGGTCATCAAGTCACCATTTTCTGCCCAGGCTGGGCCAAAAGTCTCGATCCAACTATCAATGTCGTCCCTACACATCCTCTTTTTAGACCAAATCGAGTTCCCCTTGCCAAACGTCCACAAAAAATTCTCCATTTTATTGAACAAAAATACCCAAATTTTAATACTCACTTTGACCTTATTCATGTTCATTATGAAGCCAGCTGCAGCATCGCCGGAGTCAAACTAGCCAAAAAATACCGCCTAAAATTGTTCCAAACCATGCATGGACGTGAAGATATTGCTATCGACGCCAATCTCCCCTCGCCGATGAAATATTTTGTAGCCTTTACCCTTAATTTTTTGCACCGAACTAGTTTATCTAATCTTCAAGCCAAATCCTTTCTTAAATTAAGTCCTTCACCAAGTCCTAAATCAACTCACTCCTTAGTTACTATTCAACGAGACAACTTTTTAATCAAAAATTCAGTCTGCCAAAATATGTGGGAAATTATGGTTCGCCAAGCCAATCAAGCCGATCTCGTCATTTCCCCCACTCAACATTTTGCCAAAAACCTCAAACACTACGGCGTCCGTCCTAATATCCATGTTATTTCTAATGGCATTGACGATCAGCAACTGCAGAAATATACATTTAAGCCCCTCCCTTTTCATCATAAATCTTCACTTCGCATCATCTGGAGTTCGCGTCTCTCAAAAGAAAAGCGTATCTTGCCCTTTCTCGAAGCTGTTTCAAAATCAAAAAACCTCCACCGCATCAAATTAACTATTATTGGCGAAGGAAATCAAACCCAAGAAGCTAAAAATTTTGCAAGCAAACATTTTTCTGCTAAGCAAATCACCTTTCTTGGACTCATTCCACACGAACAAATTTTTAAATATATGCAAAAACAACACCTCTCCGTAATCAACTCCTATGGCTTTGACACTCAAGGTATGACAATCCTAGAAGCGGTTGCCTGTGGCCTGCCAGTTCTCTATGCCGATCCAGCCATGGATGAGGTAGTTCCTCAAAACGGTGGGCTTCGCGCCAAAGACGACTCGATTGCAGCCATGACTGCTCAAATCGATTACATTTTCGAACACCCCGAAATCATCCAGCAAATGAGCCAAACAATTGCCAGCTCCAGACACCTAGTTCTCGAGTCTACCCAAATCAAACGTTTACTTAAACTCTATCAGTTATAAACTTACAGTTTTTTTCGCAAGATTATTTTTTGTTGAATAAAATCGACAAAGAATCGCCCATAAAGGAAACCTAGCAATTTCTCAAAACCAATCATCATTGGCAACACCAAACAAGCCGTTATCAAAAATAGCGTCCAATCCGAGCTCGTCAAATTAAAGGTAATTCCAAATAAGTCCTGCAAGAAAATCATGCAGAAAATCATCCCCAAGCCACAACCGCCAACAATCAATTTTTTCCAAATACTATCAAACGGTCGACAGACCCGATAAAGATATATTAGGCCCACTGCTTCCCATGCCAGTACACACAACATCCCCAACTGTTCTCTTGGAATTCGCCACACCTGCGCCACAATCACTAGTAACCAGATTACAGCCACGTTCGTCACAGCAGCCGGTGTCGCTTTTGATAATACCTTGAGAATAAAATTACCCCTAATTAAGCTCTGGTTCGGAATTTGCGCCAAGAAAAAACTCGGAACACCAATCGTAAACATTGTCACCAAAGAAACTTGGGTCGGCAATAATGGATATATTAGACCAAAACTAATCGATAATAATGCCGCTATAAATGAAAAAACATTTTTCACCAAAAACAGGGAACCAGAACGCTCAAGATTATTTACCACCTGACGCCCCTCTCGCACAATAGCTGGCATTTTTGCAAAATCTGAATCCAGTAAAACCAACTGCGCCGCCTGTACTGCAGCTTGCGAACCGGAAGCCATCGCTACTGAGCAATCTGCTTCCTTCAACGCCAAAACATCATTTACCCCATCACCCGTCATCGCCACGGTATGTTTCGCCGATTTTAAAATCTTCACCATCCTAAGCTTCTCTTCTGGCTTCACTCTCCCAAACACCGTATACTCCAATACGGCTGCCCTAAAATCTTTAGCATCCCTAATTTTTGAGACATCAATATATTTTTCCGCCCCCGACACCCCCGCCTGCTTAGCTACTTCCGAAACCGTACGTGCATTATCTCCAGAAATTACCTTAATAGCAACTTCCTGTTCTTGAAAATACCGAAAAGTTGCTGGTGCCGTCGCCCTAATCTCATTTGAAAGCACCACTATCAACTTAGGTATCACTTTCTCCGTCAATGTCAGATCTTTTCCTTGCTTACTCTCAACCAATGAACCTAAATATTCCCCGAACACCAAAACACGATACCCAGCATCGGTAAATTTATCAATTTGTTTTTGATATTTTTCAAATTCTTCACGCAACACAAACTCTGGCGCCCCAACCACAAAAGCTCTATTCTCAAACTGTACCCCACTGTATTTATATTTCGAAGAAAAACCTAATACCTTCTGGCACTCCCCCAACCTAATCTTTATTTTTTGTTTCTCAGATTCAACCAGCTTCACTTCCTTAGCAAAATATCGCTTCAACGCCTGCATCGTCTCGTTATCGTTTTGTTGTTTTTTAACCACCTCTGACAAGTTCAATATCGACTCCGACCATAATACACTAGATTGACTTAGCGACTGTTTTGACAAAACCGCCTGCCCTAAACCTATATCCAATTTTCCCGCATCATCCACATCAACTAATTCAATTTTCTCCACGTTCATGCGATCACTCGTAATTGTCCCTGTCTTATCTACGCACAAAACATCCACCCTTGCCAACGTCTCGATACATTTCATGTCATGCACCAACACTTTTTTCTGCGCCAAACGTACCGCTGACAACGCCAAAGTCACCGACGCCAACAAAAACAAACCCTCCGGTATCATCCCCATTACGGCTGCCACCATCGCTTGAATGCTTACTCTAGCCGTCGCACTATGCAGAAAATACTGTTGTCCAAACATAATTATCCCAATCGGAATAATTGCAATCCCAGCCAATTTTACAAAGCTATTTAAAGATCTTAAGATCTCCGACTGTTCACCTACTCTGATTTCTTTCGCTTTTAATGTTAATTTTGCAGCATACGACTCATTACCCACTCTAATCACCCTTGCCAAACATCTGCCAAAAACCACAAAACTACCCGAGAAAAGCTCATCGCCTTTCTTCTTTAATACCTCATCGGCCTCACCAGTTAATAACGACTCATTGACTGTTGCCTCTCCGTCTACTACTATTGCATCGGCAGGAATCTGGTCACCTGCCGACAAAATCATCACCTCATCCATCACTAATTCATGGATCAACACTTCCTGCATTTTTCCATCTCTCATCACCTTAGCTCTTGGTGAATGCAAAACAGTTAATTTATCCAAAACTTGCTTTGCTCTCAATTCTTGCAGGATCCCAATCAAGGAATTAATTACAATTAAAGGCAAAAAGCTCAAATCACGAAAAGAACGCACCGTTATTAACAATATCGCCAAAAACAAAAACACGAAATTAAAATAGGTAAATATATTTGAAGCAATAATTTCACCAATCGACTTCGACGGAGCCTCTACGGCCTTATTAATTAATCCCGCCGCCTTTCTCTCCAAAACTTCCGCGCTATTTAAACCACCAACTGACTTCTCTCCTTGTTCCATAAACAACCATCTCTACATTTTTGCTCGGTTTTTTTGTAAGGAAAACAGGACACCAGAAACCATTAGCGACGCCAAAATAATCATAATGCCACCTACGAAAAATGGCATTGAACGACCCATCGTTAGACCCTTCACGCCATCATAATCATGATTCCTCACCTTTAATAGTCGTTCCTCTAAATTGGCTCTTTTCGACTCTTTCTCTTGCAATTCACGATTCATTTTTTCGTATTCTAAACTCTGCCCATTCTTCTCGTATTCCTCTAGCATCTTTTTTCTCAAATCGCTGTTCTCCTGGTAAACTACGTTAATCTCAGACTGTAATTTTTCAAGCGTTGGTAAATTTAATCTTGAAAATTCTGAATTCATATTATAGTGCACACCAAACGCAATCAACGAAATCCCCATCAAGATTCCACACACCATAATTGCCGTGCGATTAACTTGGTTTTCTACTCTTTTTTCTCTTGCCTTCATACCACCTCCAGAATAGCCCCATTATACCACGTCTGCCCTTCACCACAAAAGCCTAAATGGAAAAATTTAGCTAATGAATGCTAAGCTTACTCTACAGAGCAATTTCCAACAAAAAAGAGCCAAATTCTGACTCCAATTCACACCTGGTGGGCGAAGTGGGAATCGAACCCACACTCCATTGCTGGAACTAGATTTTGAGTCTGGCGCGTCTACCAATTCCGCCATTCGCCCAATACCACCCAATTTTATCATAAAAAACTCAATTTTGACCTCCAGTTTTAGTTTTTTCTTTTTATCATACTGCTTTTTCACCAAGTAAGTCCTTAAAATGATATAATACCTGTATATGAATCCAAAAGATGGTGGGCTATCTTCTAGCGATCGACAACGAAAAACTGTAACTGAGCTCGCTCGCAATAAAGTCATGGCTGCTTATCTCCAAAGCAGTCAGTTTTCTCATCCCCAAAGTAACCCCTATCAATCAGGCCAATCGTCTTCACTTCAAAATCAACCCTACCCCCAAACAACACCCCAGCCACCAAACCGCTCCCCATATCCAACCCAAGCAGATTACGCCCAAAATCAAACTAGCTCTCCCCAAAAACCCCAGCCCTATCGCCCTTATCAAAATCAAACACCCATCACCACCCAAAATCCTACCCTCAACCGGCTCAATCAAGTTAGCCGATCTTTTGCTGCCCTCTCTTTTTTACATAATAACCAGCATCGCATTAAACACCGTCTACTTGGCGAACAAGCCTTACGTAGTGATCTGATTCAGAAATACCACATCAGCAATCGCAGCTCTCTCAAGCAAACCCCTATCAATCTCACCCGCAAGGCTCCCGACTGGCAAAAATATCATTCAGATTGGCAAAACTATTACCAAAAGTACTATAGCGAGTACTATGCCAAAGCGGCTCAACAGTATATCGAAACTGAAAAAAATAAATTCAAAACAGATACCGCCTCCGCCCAAAGTCAAGCTCTCACCCAAAATTCACTCTCTCAGACCGGATTAGATACTAAAAAAGTAGAAGCCAACCTGCGCGAGCGCATTCGCGAAAAAGCGGATAACAGTTTTAAATTAAATAAACGTCATAAACAATTCTTACCAATCTTTGCCGGTGTCTTTTCTGTCTTTTTCATTCTATTCCTTCAGTACAACCGTTTTATTTTTGCTCCTATCATGGCTTATATCGCACCAGGGAATACCAAAGATGTTGGTATTACTGCTATTGATCCAACCGTCTCCGAAGCCCCTACTGCCGACCCAAAATTATTAATCCCAAAGCTCAACATTGATGTCCCCGTCCATTTTAATATCCCAAATGATACCGCTACTATCAATAATGCTATGAATCATGGAGTAGCCCAATTTAAGATCCCCGGAGCCGATGCAATGCCAGGACAAATTGGCAACCTTGTCATTTCTGGACACTCAGCTGGTGATATCTATAGCAATAATCAGTATAAGTTCATTTTCTCTGGACTTGAACGCCTCGTTGACGGCGACCTCGTCTATATTAATTATAACTCTATCCGCTATACCTATAAAATTTTCAAACGCGAAACTGTTGAGCCTACCAATGTCTCCGCCCTAGTCTATCCTACCGATAGACCACTACTTACTCTCATTACCTGCACCCCGCTTGGCTCAGACCGATATCGTCTCCTCGTCACCGCCGAGCAGATCAACCCCACCTATACCGCTAGCGCTAAAACTCCTACCGCTCCCACCACTGAAGCAAAAAATAAAGAGTCCTTTTTGCCAGCTAATGAACGCTCCTTCTTTGAACGTGTCTGGCGCTGGTTAACTAACCAAAAAGACTAGCTGACTCGACGCCCTAATTCGTCATCTCTTTATTAATTCGAGTTTACTAAACCAGCTTATCTCGTAATAATTTAAATCCAGACTCAGTCCGTACGACATAATATAAATATCGATTATTTGAATTAATTACAGCGTCAAACCCAGCTGCCAAATTTTTATCCAAAATCGTCCGTCGATTACTACCGTCAAAATCAAAAGCCTCCATCTTGCCATCTATAACATCAAACATCATGTAATTATCCAAATAATTCAATCCCGCATTTTTATGCTGGAACCGATTCGTTTCCTCCAAATCTAAATCATAAACCATCAAATCCATTCCAGCTGTTGCCACAAAAAGCTCACCATTTGCCGATTTCTCGAATCTCTCCGGAACAAAATCCAGCCTTTCCTCATTGATACGTTCTGGCATATTCTCCTTATCCCCGTAAAGCGGATACTCTTTAGTTCTATAAACCGTAAACTGGTCGCCTACTACCATCCCCATATATTTCTTACCGTCAAACTCAGAAATCGCCAGCTGTACTGGAGCATCTATCTTTGAACGCACTACCGTCTCGATCTCTATCCCCGCCTTGTCTCCAATCTTATAGATTCCGATCTGCTTCTTATCTTTCTCCGCACGCGTCAAATAAATCACCTCCGAACCCGCGACTTTAAACTTAGCAATATTCTTCAAATACGCCTCAGATAAAGTCCTCGCCACTACATCAATTTCTTGCAAATTACCATCAATGATTGCTAAAAATTTATTTGCCACTGCGTCTTCTATCACCACCTGCTCCAGATTCTTTTCTGTCCCAGTCAACTTTTTCTTCTCGTTCGCATCCATTAAGACTTTCTTTTCATTCTTATCTAGATATTTCAAAATCGCCTGCGATAGATTTATGCTCTCGCTTACCTTCCGCAAATTAATCATCCCCCACTCAATCTTTCCACCACTCTCCACCTGCATCAAAACTTTCTCGCTCGTTTCATTCCATATCAACTGCAAAACTTTCCCCGTAAATTTCCCATCACTAGTATTTGTAAAAATCCCCTTAAAGTCCACTTCTTCAATATTTACTCGATCCGAACCTAATGCTGTAATATATTGCCATCTAGTAGTTTCATCCGTTGATACTAAAAGGCTACGGTGATCGGGGGCCGCATAAACAGCCCTTAGACTAGTATATTCAGAAACCATCTCTGTCAACCGTTCCTGCTTAAACAAGCGCGGATTTTTTAGTCTCGTTAAAATCCCGGACATAATATTAATTTTTTTCGACCACGAGTCATAACCGTCTTTTTTCAATACCACCTCATGTTCACCTGCCGATAAAAGCTTCGAGATATTTGTCTCATTAAAGTCCTGTCGACCATCAATAATAACTTTCGCCCCCGTCGGTAATGACTCAATCTGAGCCATTCCATTCTGCTCCAACTTCAAATTTGAACTCAATCGCCACCCCTCCACAATTGCCACTAGCACAAATACCAACGCCACCACTGTTAGCGCCATAATAATATCCACAAAAATCACTTGGATCATTTTATTGCGTTTACGTTTATCAATGTCCATATTCACCATACATTATAGCATGTTGTTATCTCGTCAATTAGTATTGATTTTATAAACCGTTATAGTTTATAATAACAACAAGCGTAATAAAAAGAGGTACAAATAAAGATGCAAAGACAAACCGATCAGCAGGATATTCCCAGCAGTCATACCCATCATATCCTCCAGTCATCGATGACGCTAAATCGTCGCTATGTTCGCCGTCCATCCGGGGTTATCCAAAACGCCGGCAACTCTACTAGTGCCAAGCCCAACTCGGTCATTATTCAGAAAAAACAACCTGCCCCTCGTGCCTCAATTCAGTCACAACTTAAAACACGCACACCTAGAACCCGACAGAATCCATCGCTCGTTCCTACCTACCCCACAACCAGGCGCTTCCCCCAAGATTTTTCACGCCCATCATCATACTCCCCCACATTAGACTCCATTAGAAAAACCGCTCTCCCTAAAAAAGTTGTCAACCCCTATGTTTCCTCCGCAAATTTCCGTAAGGTTAGCGAAAAAGCTCAACGAGCCAGCTCTACGACCCCAATTTTTGATCAACGAACAAAAATGGACCAGGCTTTTTCGTTAGTTTCCGAACAAGAAGAAAAATTACTCGCAGGTGCTCCAAGACCTACGCCTATTTTCACAAAGATGAAAAAAACCAAACCCCGTGCCTCCTCACTCAAGATTCCCGCCTCCAATATGACCCCAAGTTCTGTAAGTCTTGCCTTCAATGATCAAACAGCTGAACAAAAAACAACACAATTAGAATCCAAAAAAAATAACCTTATTAAAAACACCAACAAAAAACTAAGCTTAAAAAGCTCAGCTCAACCACAACCAGTTTCTGGAACTAAACTACCTACTAAAAAAATTCCTAAAAACGGGAAGCGCATCTTCTTCGCTTTCTTTTGTGCCAGCGCCGTCGTAATCAGTCTCTTCTTTATTATTCAATCCAATATGCCAGATCTTTCTGTTCGAGTTGCCGCTATGCAAACTGGCATTCAGGCTACCTACCCAAACTATATTCCGCGCGACTATCGCCTTTCTGGCGTTTATACTGCCCAGGACAATAGTATTGCTATGAACTTTGTTGGGCCCGACAACGCCAAGTTTACCCTCAGCGAAGAAAAACTACCTTGGGATAGCACTACCCTCCTCAATCGTTTTATTAAAAATAAGTGGGGTGAAAATTATGATTCAGTGCGCGAACAGGGTATCACCATTTATATCAGTGGGTCTAACGCCGCCTGGGTCAACGCCGGTATTGTCTATAAAATCACAGTCTTTAGCGGAAACCTAACCAAAAAACAAATCAAAAACATCGTTACCTCCCTCTAAGCTCCATAAAAGTGATATACTAAATATATCATGAACACAATTCGTACCCGTTTTGCCCCTAGCCCAACCGGCTATATTCATATTGGCAATATCCGTAGCGCTATCTATCCATTCTTAATCGCTCGCCAATCTGGTGGTAAATTTATCCTCAGAATTGAAGATACCGACCAATCACGTTTTATGGAGGGTGCCACCGAACTAATTCTTGACACTATGCGCTGGCTAAACCTTGAATGGGACGAGGGGCCAATCGTCGGTGGTCCTTTTGCTCCTTACTTTCAAACCAAACGTCAAGAAATCTACCTCGAATGGGCTCAAAAGCTCATTCAAAAGGGTCGTGCATATGCTGACGATACTCCTCCGGAAAAAATTGAAGAATACCGCCAAGCTGATCACGCCAGTCAAACCCCCTATCTTTACCGTAATCACCGTCCAGAAAACCCTCCAAAATGGCGCGAAGGTCTACCTATTCGTTTTAAAACCATTCCCAAACACTACCAATGGCACGACGAAGTCATGGGAGATATCAGTACTGGACCAGAAGTCTGTGATGATATTATCTTGATCAAAAAAGACGGTCTCCCCACCTATAACTTTGCTCACATCATAGACGACACCTTAATGCAGTGCACCCATATCACTCGCGGAATCGAGTATATCTCCAGCACTCCTAATTATCTTGCTCTTTATGACGCCCTAGAACTACCAAGACACCTTTTTGTCTCCTTGCCCCATATCCTCGCCCCTAACGGCAATAAAAAGTTAGGTAAGCGCGATGGTGCTAAATCCGTCACCGAGTATCGCGACGATGGCATTCTTCCAGAAGCTATGCTTAATTATCTTGCCTGCCTAGGCTGGAACGACGGCACTGAACAAGAAATTTACTCAATGTCCGAATTAATTGAAAAATTCTCCATTCACCGCATTCAAAATTCTGGTGCGCGTTTTGACGAAATCAAAATTCTCTGGATGAATGGACAATGGCTTCGTAAAATCGCTACTGAACAAGGGATTGATGCGCTTTATGCACGCACCTGCCAAACCGTCGGCTCAGGAGATTTCTCTTGCTATCAAGTCTTTAAACCCCTTAATTTTTGGCCCGAAGTTGCACAATCTGAAACTGATGACTACAAAAAATCCGTCCTCAGTATTATCTACGATCGCCTAAAAACCCTCTCCGACCTCCGCGCTATGACCCCTTATTTCTTTAGTGATCCAGTAATCGATCTTACCATGATCACCAACAACAAATTCTTAAAGAAGTACTCTGAGACCGAACTTATTTCTCTACTGACAGCAGCCATCGAAGTATTCAATGACATAGAAGCTACTGCTTGGACTAGCGATCACTTACAAGATCTGCTAAACAGTCTTCTTGCAAAGACCCAGAAAAAGCCAGCCGAATTCTTTAGTCTTATTCGTATCGCTGTTAGCTTTGCGCCGTTCAGCCCCGCCCTACATCTCACTCTCAAAGTACTTGGCAAAAACCGCACTCTTGCCAGACTCAACAAGGTCCGCACTGCTCTCGCCCACAACTAATCGATATCATAAAAACATCTAAATCATCAAAGGTAAAGCAAGTGACAACAAAACAAATATACCCCAAAACACAAATTCCTCATTCACCCAATCAAAACATCACCCCTCCCCCAAAAACCATCCCCTCTCCGCTTACCATTGACAAACAAAACTCAAAGCAAAAATCCTCTAACCTCAAAAAAACCTCCCTTAAAAACCCAAAAGCCCTTATAGCTGGCATTATCATTATTTCCTTGCTCGTTAGCATCATTATCGGCCTTATCTTCCTTTTCCTCAAGAAAACCGAACGTAACGACCAACAGCAAAATGCTGGTGAATTAACCGAAATTGAAGGCAATCCTGTTCTTTTCTATGATAATCTAACTGGTGAGATTATTTCACAATCTGGACTCCAGTATGATAGCGCCCATAATCCCCGGCTTAATGCCGATGGTACTCCACTCCGTCTCTCTATCAAACAGGCTGAAGCTGTCGCAAATGACCTTAACTCCAAACCTACCTTTTGCGTCCAAATCCCAAATGGGATGGATGGAGCTCGCCCGCAAGTCGGACTCCATCGTGCCAGCATAGTCTTTGAAGCTATTGCCGAAGCCGGTATTACTCGTTTTGCAGCTATTTTTAGAAATCCCATCAACCAAACCGCCATCGGCCCCATTCGTTCTCTTCGCCTTTATCACCTAGATTGGGACACCCCCTTTGACTGCACAATTATCCATGCTGGTGGAGCCGACGATGCGCTTTCTGTTGTCTCTAGTGGCTACAAACATCTCTCTGAATCACATACCTATATGTGGCGAGCCTCTGGCTATTGGACTCGTTTCGGCTTCTCTGGCTACGCCATGCCCAACAATCTCTTTACCTCAGGTGAGCATCTCCTTGATTTTCAGAAAACTCTTAACACCACCGTTTCTCACCCCCAATCCTTCGCTAGGCAAACCCCTAGCGAAGCTAACGCAGAAAGGGAATTAGTTGGCAAAACCGAAGCCGAACTTAATCCCCCTAAACAGTCTGGCGACTCTACTAATGCACGCCAGTCCGATGATTCGACTAAGCCCAACACCTCCGACTCTTCAACATCGGCCGATCACCCTCACCGCACTCCCTTGCCATTTATCTCCAATATTCACGTCCGCTTCAACTACCAGGCTGGATTCAATATTGATTATCGCTATCACCCAGAATCGAACACCTATTTTCGTTTCTTCGCCAATGGTACTCCACATCTCAGCTACACCTGCGAAAATACCCAACCCCACCCCGCACCCAAGGCTGATTGTGGCGAAGCTACTCAGCTCAACCCAGAAGTTGTTATTGTTATGCGTGTCCAAGAACACACCAGCCCCATTGATAACTATCACGAAGATATTACCACTGTTGGCTCCGGACAAGTCTATATTTTCCAAAACGGTACTGCATTTGAAGGAACTTGGCAAAAAGCCAGCCGCACTGAACAAATTAAATTCAAAAATCATCATGGCGAAGAAATAAAGTTAAAGCCAGGTCGCACTTGGCTCTCCGCTATCCCCAATAGTTACGGCAAACTCTCTTATGAATAGTTTTTAGTTTCTGTTATAATATTCTCAACAACTAAGCAAGGAGCCTCTATGAGCGGTCGTTTCTATATCAATGCTGGTGAACCCAACAGTAAAATGTCCGAAGTTATCGAGGACATCCAAGACACTGATGCCGACTCTTGGGATTCAGGGGCCAACCAACCTGATTTTTATGATCAAACTGAATACACCCAAGATCATGCTATTGGCGATGAACCCCTAGAGGATGAAGGTGACGAAGATAATTTAGGCAACATGTCGGATGAAGAATTTCGCGCCCAAAATGCCGGCATCGACCTCGGCATGGGTGGCAATCATCGACTTACTGAAGCACTTGATGATCGACTTTATAACGATCGCACTTTTGACTGCGACTAATCCAACAACTCAAAACCATTAAGAATACATTTTTCAGGCAAAGATTTATAATATCAGCCTCAGAATAGCTTGTCCTATTGCTTTTTCTAACAATCGATGATAACGTTACTGTATTGGTTCCGTCGTCTAGTGGTCTAGGACGTCTGGTTCTCATCCAGAAAATCGCGGGTTCGACTCCCGCCGGAATCACCATGCATGAATCAGAGCCAGAATTTGACTCTTTTTTGTTGCAAATAATCACATACTCTCCACTATAGTAATAGTGTCCCATTACTTTTTAAAATATGTGACAAAAAATACTCTACCCCTTATGAGTAGCATAACTACATCATATTTTTCATATTTTACAAGCAGTCCATGCTGTGATAAAATATACTTATGAAAAAGCTTCCCATCGTTGCATTAATTGGCCAAACCAACGCCGGCAAATCCAGTCTTTTAAACCGTTTAGCACATAAAAATATTGCTATTGTGGCTCGCGAAGCTGGCACCACTCGCGATAACGTAGTCGCGAATATTGATAGTGCTTTTACTCTGATTGATACCGCTGGTCTTAAAAATCCCGAAGATGATTTTGAAGCCTCTATCCAAGAACAAATTGAAGATGCCATTGAAGTCGCCGACCTCATCCTAGTTACTGTCGACTCTACTAAGTACCCAGATTTTCGTGACCAAGAAATTGCCCGCTCTGCTCTTAGATCCAAGAAGCCAGTCTTTCTCGTACTCAACAAATCCGATCTCAAAGAATCTTTAGATATCTTTGAATATCTCAAATTTGGTATAAAATCATCAGAAATTTTCAAAACTTCTGCCACAACTGGTCTAGGCATTCATGACCTAAAGCAGCGTATTTTCAAAACCCTAAACACTACTCCTCGAGAAAAATCCCCAGAGGCCTCCAAGGTTAATCTCGACGAAAACGGCAACCCTCTCATCAAACTAGCTCTCATTGGACGCCCTAACGTTGGTAAATCCAGCCTTTTCAATCGTTTAGCACAAAAGCAACAGGCCATTGTTAGCTCCAAACAGGGAACTACTCGCGATATTAATCGCATCCGTGTTAAATTCAAAGGTCAAACTATCGAGATTCTTGATACGGCAGGTTTGCGCAAGCCAGGTAAACGCGAAGTCGGCATTGAGAAATTTTCTGCCATCCGCACTCTTGCCGCCATTGAAGAAGCCGACATTTGTGCGCTCCTTATAGACGCCAAGGAGCCCCATTCGAAGCTTGACCAGTCTCTCGCCGGTCAAATTATTGAGGCTGGCAAGGGAATCATTATGGTTCTCACCAAAGCCGATCTTCTTGATAAATCCACTCCTGTAACCTCAAACTTTGAAGATAAAACTAAGGCCGTTGAATATACCGAAATTGATCACATTCTTAATCAATTAGAGCGCGATTTTAACTTTCTATCTTTTGCTCCAGTCCTAATCACCAGCTCTGAAACCGGAAAAAACGTCACCAAGCTCTTTGAACTGGTTACTGAAATCGACCTCGCACGCCATACAGAGATTAAGACTTCTGAACTTAATAAAATCCTCCACGATGCTGTTATCTCACATCCACCAGCCGGGTTAAAAAACACTCACCCCAAACTTAAATATATTATTCAGACCGATACCTGTCCCCCTTGGTTCGTAATTCATGGTCGCGAGATGGAGCTTCTACACTGGTCTTATAAACGCTATCTTGAACGTAAAATCCGCGAAATCTATCCATTTATTGGCACTCCCATCCTCTTTTCTTTTCATAACGACCGTGCCAGTGGCCCCAGAAAAGCCCATCGCAGTTAAGCTTGTATTTTATGTACAAAATGTAATAATACCATCAAGTGGATTCCCTATCCGCTTTTTGTTAACGATATTCTCGAATATCTTTAAAAATAAGTCAAAAACTTAAAATAAGATACGAAGATATCAAGAACACGCTCTTTAAAAAGGAGGAAAATGCATGAAAAAACAAAAGACTGTTTATTTTGTAGCAAAGCCAAAAGATACGTTTCAATCAGTGTTCGACCCTCAAAAAGCCGAAAAGAGCATAATCTTTATCAAAGATATCACTACCTTTCTCGAGAAAGATTTTGTTCAAGGTGGATACCCCATCTACGTCCCCGATCTCAGTGTCTTGTTAAACTATCCTGAGCTCATCCCTACCACAAACGGTTGGACCGACATGAAGACTAGCTTCAAACTTGAACATATCTATCTCGTTATACCGATGAATATTATCCAAGAGTTAGAAAAAATCAGTCACGCCGAAAGTCAGCATGGATTGATCGCTGGTTTTATTCTCGAAAGGATTCATCGCCTGTTAGAAAAAGTGGATTTCATTGCTAACTCAGAATATACTACTATCCCCAAATCCGCTATTTACTTTAAAAGGCAAGATGTTCTTTTGACCATTTTTCCCAATATGAACATTTCTGCTGCCAGCCTCATTGGGCCTCCTCAAGACGACCCAATTGGGCAAACCATCTTCATGATGAACCAGATGATTCACGGTGCAAACTCGCTTAATTTCGATAAAAACCAGTTTAATGAATTCATGGTTAAGCATTTTTCCAACATCACTCTGCTTACCAATAATCATACAGCCAAAATCCGTGCCCGCACAGAGGGTTTTAAAGTCGAATATTTTAGCTATCAACGACCAATCTACTCTGGGCGCAGAGAAACTGTTGTACCTTCAAAGCTCTACGAAACTTTTTTGGAATCAGGAATTGAAGGTATTAGTTTGGAAGAGTGGTTGCTTTTCTTACCTGAAGAACCTAAGCTAATGGCCAACGAATTCATTTCTATGTTCCCCACTTATGATAATCAAGTTTCTTCCAAAAAAGATCCTTATTATCATATCGGACGTTTCGATGCCAAAAAGCAACGCATCGTTCATCTCAGTTATTACAAAAATCTAGGTTTAGAATGTAAAAATGAAGGTCAAATCATGTATGCCGAGGCCATCGCGCATCCCGACATCTCAGTCATTATTGTCACTGGCCCTGCCGGCTCTGGCAAAACCTTTATTTCCACAATTGGCGCTATGAACGCCTGCGAGAAAGGTCAATTTTTACAGGCTAACATCATTCCTTGTAGTATTGATGTACAAAAAACGCTCGGTGCTTTACCTGGAGATCTGAACGAAAAAATCAGCCCCAATGTCGCCCCGATTAAGAACGCTCTTTTGAACTACTCCAAGTTATCTTCAAAATTCTACAGAAATTTAAACAAGGATAGTGAACTGAAGCGCTCCGATGTCGACAAAGCAAGAGTAGAGACCAAGAAAGAGTCTGAAGCCAATTATGAAAAATTCTTCAATAATATACCAGTTGAAGCTGCAAGAGGCCTAGATTTCTCTGACACTTTTGTTATTTATGATGAATTTCAAGATCAAAGCCCAGACCAGGCAGATATGCTTCTCAAGCGCATCGGACAAAAATGCAAAGTCGTCATTTCCGGCGATATTCATCAAATCCATCAAGCTGGATTAACCACGCATCATAACGGCATGATTTATGCCAAAAGACTCTGTCACGACTTGCCGATGGTCGCTCAAATCAAATTACGATCCTGTGAGGTAGTGCGTAGTGACTTCGTTAAGGCAATCACCGCCAGACAAGAGCAGAACAGATTAAATCTAATTTAAGCAAACAATTTCAATAAGTTAAACTTAATCTTCATCAGACAACTTTAATTTTTCATGTCGTTTTAATCTTATTAAACCATTTTCTTCCCAGCCACCGTAAGGTGGCTTTCTTTTGCTTACTTTTAGGCTATAATTAACCCATGAAAATCATCATTGGCTTTGGTAATATCGGACATGAATATGACTACACCAGACATAACCTCGGTTTTATGTTTCTTGATTATTATCTTAAGATCAATCAGCTCACCTGGCACACTAGTCAAAAGTTCCATTCCATTTGGGCAAAATCAGACAATCTCATCTTCCTCAAACCCCAAACTTATTATAACGACGTAGGTTTAGCCGCGAAGACTTGCGCTGACTTCTATAAAATAACTGCTTCTGACATTTTTGCAATCTGTGACGACTTTAACCTCGATTTTGCACAAATTCGTTTCCGTCAAAACGGTAGCAGTGGTGGCAACAATGGCTTAAAGTCTCTCGCCTATCATTTACGCACTACTGAATTCCCAAGATTACGTCTTGGAACTAATAACCACACATTACGTCCCCAACTTGGTGATACTGAATTCGTCCTCAGTCGCTTCACGCCAGCCGAACGAGAACGTCTGCCCGCCTTTCTCCAAGCCGCCACCCAACATTTACGCCAGTTTATCTAGCCCGCCCCTGTTTAGTCCTGTATTCAGTGATCTTATTTTTTGCATTTCTGTTAATCTTCCATAATAACCTCCCTAACATTACTCTTTCATCGTGGGTAAATCCAAGAAATAATTCGTTTAAATACTTCTTTTGTTCCAATAAAATATAGCTTGCGATAAAATTACCTTCCCCCGCCACCGACAGCTCTAAGCACTTTTGATTAAATGGCTGGCTCTTACGGTGCAGATAAGTCTTTTGTTCCAATCTTGAAATCGACCGACAAACTGAAGTCTCTCCAATCCCGCTACACTCCAAAATCTCGCTCACTCCTCTCTTCAGTACATTACTTCTCACGTAAGCCATAATTTTCACCTCTGTTAAACTTAAATTAAAGCGCTTCGCAATATTCGCCGTATGAATCAGCCTCAATTTCTCTATTCTTGCTAAAATATTTACAGTATCCACACTAGAAATACTGTTTGGTAGTCTATCTTCTTTCATTTTTGCCTTCCTTTATTTTTCTAATCTACAAGCAACCACTTATTCCCGCCCATCGATTTAACCCTTCCGCTCATCTGTAACCCAAACATTGCCGCTGCAAACCTTGGCACGTCCATCCCCTCCGTTTCCGCCTGATTTATCTTTTGCATGATTGATTCGCCATCCGAAATTCCACTTCTAAGTTGTTGTAAAATCCTATTCTCATCCTCATTCTCCCCTTGTAATACTTGTCGCTCCACTCTTTGCTGCATTTTTTCGTTAATTCCTAAGTCCATCAACACCTCCATTAAATCCGTCATCGCCACTGCGCCCCGCCCCAACAACCGATTACAACCACGCGAACTCGCCCTCGTCACGTCCCCAGGTACTGCATAGACTAAATTACTTTGCTCAAAAGCATGGTGCGCCGTATTCAAAGAACCCGACCTTAAGTCCGCCTCTACTACAATTACAATATCTGCTAAACCCGAAATTAATCGATTACGATGTAGAAAAGCCGCCTTTCTACCTGAGCTTGACTGAAAAAATTTTGACATTTTTTCATCTTTTTTAATTTCTGACCACCTATCGTACTCCGAGATAACCGCTCCTCCACTCGATACAATCTCTTTTGCCAGCCCCAAATGACTTGCTGGGTAGATTTGGTCAATCGGAGTCCCCAATACCGCCACCGTTATGCCCTTCGCGTCCAGTGTTGCTCGGTGAGCAATCGAATCGATCCCGTAAGCCAGCCCTGAAATCACCACCACCCCTGCCTTAGCCAAATTATAAGCAATTTTATATGCCTGCTCCCTACCGTATTCCGTATTTTTCCTCGCCCCCACCACCGCCACACTCCTCGGCCTCCCTGCCTGTTCAAATTTATACCGTGGCCCAAATTCCAGAAAACGCTGATCATCTTCGGGTATTTTTCCATAGTAATACAACATTTTAGGCTTAAGCGCAATAACACCTAACCGTGCTGTAAAGTTGCTTTCATCTGGCAAAATCATCTTTACCTCCACAAAAAGCCTCCATTCTTACTTGATTATTATATTTTTTTTCAGTTTAGGTATTGACGTATTTATTTTTACATGATATAATTCAGCAAGTTAGAGGTCACAAGCCCCAAAAAGGCACGATCTCTACACCGCACCTAAATAAATTATAATTTCTGTTACCAATATAACAGAAGTTGCGTGTTCTTAAAAGACTTTCAGCTTACAATTTTTCTTTTTTATCGGTTGTAAGTTAATTAGTATTACCTCCACTATGAAAGTTCAAACTTTAAGAGCATAGCAACCCCTATAACCGGCGGGCCCCAAGTTAGTGAGGTGGGTCACGCTCCGGGGAGTCTCCCGGTATCAAAGAGATGCGTTGTAGGGTCAAAAAGCCCCAAGTGATGCCCACCCTTACTTGGGGCTTTTTGA
>ERZ772917.536-NODE-536-length-26469-cov-8.166957_pt1 | contig 26469 bp, 36 predicted proteins | sample MGYA00511187_ERZ772917 | MGnify/ENA primary metagenome ERZ772917 (study PRJEB29015, sample SAMEA2737925) | human oral metagenome | biome: human oral; feature: human-associated habitat; material: dental | place: China | collected 2012 ...
GGCGGCGTCGTACAGGCCGGCGGCGCCCAGGCCGAGCAGGAGCCCGTCGGCGACGGCGGCGTAGGCCCCGGTCCCGCCCAGGGCGTGGTCGGCCACGGCCAGGATCACTCCCAGGACCACGGCCAGGGGCGCGGCGAACCGCTTGGGCATCCCCTGGTCCTTGGCGAGGGTCACCAGGGCCAGGACGGCCGGGGCGGTGGCGAGAGTAGTCATAATTGTTCCTTTCAGGGTGGGTGAATTAACGGCCGGGGATTAGCCGTCGAGCGGTTGGTAGTGGCCGAAGGCCATCAGGTTGCCGACCTCCAGGGAGGAGCCCCTGTTGAATTCGAGCCAGTCCTCGACCTTGGCGCCGGCCCGGGCGAGGATGAACTTGATGTCCCTCAGGGTCCCCTCGTTGGGGATCGGCGTGTACGTGTTGGCGAGCACGCAGTACAAGTACATGGTGCCCTTGTGGGCGAAAAGAATGTGGGTGACGCGCATGTCGTTTCCTTCCAGGATGTAGATGTCGTCGGCGGCGGGCCCCTGCACCGCCTTACCAGCCAGGGCCCACAGATCGTCCTCGCCGCCCCTGAACAGGTTCAGGTCCAGGTTCCCGTCGTAGCCGGGGACGCGGCCGGTGCCGGTGTACTGGTGCATGTCCGCCGTCCACGACCCGTCCGACCAGGGGTTCTTGTCCCAGCCGGTGGGGTCGGAGTCGGCGTACTGGGCGACCCACCGCATCGACCCGGTGGCGGCCTGCACGGCGTCCGGGTAGGCGTCAGAGGAGGCGTAGAGCAGGCCGCGGCGGCCGGTGCGGGCCTTGATGGCGTCGATGACGGCCCGCAGGTACCCCTCGTCGCCCCAGGCCCCGTTGTCCTTGGCCTCCCAGTCGACTGCCCAGAACACGCGGTCGATGCGGTTTCCGACGACGGCGAGGAAGTGGTCGGCCTCCGCCTCGACGCCGGAGCCGTCGACGTAGTGGTAGACGCCGGTGGGGCGGCCCAGGGCGAGCGCCGCGTCGACCTGCTCGGCGAAGCACCGGTTCGTGAACCAGTCGCCCTGGGTGGCCATGACGATGGTGAAGTCGGGGTTCACGGCGCCGAGGTTGATGCCGGCCTGCCAGTTGGAGATGTCGATGCCGAGCAGCGGGCCGGGCCTCCCCGCGGGCGGGGCCGGTGTCGACGGGGCGGGGGCGGGTGCGCCGCCCTCGACGCAGTCCGGATGCTGGGCGGCGAAAGTGGCGGGGTCGAAGCGGTGGCACGACGTCCACGCCCCAGCCGTCGTGTCAGGGTGGTCGCCGTAGGACACCACCCGGGTCTCCTGCCCGGTGGAGTCCCCGCGGCCGCCGCTGGTGGATCCGTCCTCGGCGATCCACGCCTCGGCGAGGAGCGGCCCGTCGGCCACGACCATGGCCACGTGCCCGACGCCGCCCTCCTCCCCGGACGAGAGCACGACATCCCCCACGCGGAAACCGCCGGCGGGGTACAGGTCGGCGTCGTCCCAGGCGACCTCCCGGTAGCCGCGGGCCTCCAGTCCGCCGCGCAGATTCCCGGTCCAGTAGTCGTCGAGATCGAAAAGCACCGGGTGCCCCCACACGAGGCGCGGGTAGGTCTTGTGCAGCCCATAATTGATGGCGCCCATGACCAGGGTGCCGCAGTCGGCGTTGGTGTCCCTGGTCAGGCGCCCGATCTCGTCACTGGCGGCGTACACGTCGAGCCGGTCGGGCTGAGAATATCCCACCGAATAAGGGCCTCCGCCGGGCTTATCAGGACCGGCGAAAGCCCAGTAGACCGCCTGGGCCGCGGATGCGTCTGCGACTGTGCTCATAAATGAAATCCTCCTGCTAATGCGTTGGTTTTCGTATTACCAGCCGATAACGATGTAGTTGACGCGCACATTCACCACTGCCGCCGGCGTCCCGTTGGCACGGGTAGCGAAAATGTCACAACCCTGGACGTTATTCCACTGACCCTTGGAAATAGTGTGCGCGGCGGTCTTGTCGCCCGTGGCGATAATAATGGTGGCCACATACTTGAAGGCGACCTTCCAGTCCAAGATCGCCTTCCCCGCGCCGTCGGTGGTGAGGATCTGCGAACCCGCGGCGATCTTCATCGCGGTGAGCGCTGGCTTCGTCGCCTCCGCGGCGATAAGCACAAATTCGCGGTCGACGTTGTAGGCCCACGACGCCCCGTCCCACACGGCGATCGCACCCAGGTCGCTGCGGCGCACCAGAATGGGATTCGACGGCGTCGCCTCCCAGCCCAGCTCCGTGCGAGCCGCATTGACAGCGTTGACCGCGTCAGTCAGCGACGCGGCGGTCAGGACCGTGCGCACGGACTGCCCCAGGAGCCGCATATCCACCTGGGGGGCGGACTGGTCGCTCCCCTGGGGGACCCGAACCCCATTCAAAAGCGTAGTAGGCATCTATTCTCCTTACTCTCTTTCCCAGTTCATCGTGATCCGCCCCGACTCGGGGCCGGCGTCCAGGCCCATCACGCCCCCGTAGGGGCCGCCGCCCACCATGAGGCCGCCCGCGTGATCGACGAGCCACTGGGCCCGCTCCACGGGGATCGGCACATCGAGGGGCCATGCGGCGGCCCGCCCGGGGACGCTCGCCTCCCACACGGCGCCGACCGGTGAGGGGCGCTCCAGCAGATCCGTCTGCGCGTGGCACGCCAGGCGCAGGGTCAGTGCGGCATCGGGCGCCCCCGAGACGGCGCGGCCGGTCAGCCGCACCCACGCCTCGATGACCCGCACGCCGGCCATTGCGCGCACGCCGGCCCCGTACCCCCATCCGCCGTGCGAGTCCTCCACGCCGGGGCCCGACCCCTGCACCACGGCGGAGGACCATCGGCCGCGTGCGGCCCAGGAGCCCGACGCCGTGGCGCGCAGGACGCTCACCCCCGCCGGCGCCGGCCCCACCGACTGCTCGGGCGCCAGGGCCCCGCCGTCCTCGCCGTCGGTCGCCGTCGACCCGGACACTCCCAGGATCGTCGCCTCCGCACCCTGCCACAGCAGGCGCACGCGATCCCCCACGGCCGGGGCCGTCGCCCCCACCCACGCGCAGGTCACCCTCGTCCCGCCCGCCTCGACCTCGGCGGTGGAGGCCAGGACGGTGCGCACGACCCCCATCGGCGGCCGCGGCGCCGCACCCAGGCGCCCCAGGACGACCGCGGAGGACTGGCCGACGCCGTCGGACGTGAGCGCCACGAGGACCGTCTGCCCGATCCGCGCCGCCGCCGTGTCCAGCCACCTGGCCGCCACGCGCCGCCCCTGCACCGCGACCTCCACGCCGCCCTCCCGGCCGCGGACCGTGGTCCCCGCCACGAGCCGCGTGCCGCCGGCCACCGTCGCGCCCGCCACCATCTCGGCCAGGGCGCTCACCGCCGCCACCTCATGATCTCCGTGAGGACGTCGGTGGGCGCCGTCGCCGTCAGCGTGGACACCGCCGGCCCGGACCGGTCGACGGTCAGGGACACGGTCTGCACCACGGCGTCCACGGATTCCAGCGCCCCGTAGGGGTCGGGGATCGGGACCGTGACGGTGTCCCAGATCTCCAGCCCGGGATGGGGCAGGCACTCCACCGTGATCAGCGTCGAGCGCCCCCGAGTCAGGGCGCCCAGCCGGGTGCGGGCCGCGGCCTCCGCGCCGATCAGCGTGCTGATCAGCGGCGAGGCGTAGAACCGCGTGTGATTCCCCAGCGGCCCGCCCCAGCGGCCGACCCCCTCCCGCAGGTAGGCGCGCCCGACGATCTCCTCCTGGCCGGTCGCCGAGGAAGCGGCAACCACAGAATTGACGACGTCATCCAGGCTCATCTCCCGGTCGACTCGCACGGTCGCACCGCCGTCGCCAGCACCCAGCGCCCACACCGGCCCCGCGGATTTCGGGTCGATCAGGTGCACGACGCCGGCCCCGTCCGTGCGCCGCTCCAGACCCGCGTGGGCCAGCAGGTCATCGACGGCGTCGGCCCGCTCGCGCTCGTAGACGGTGCCAGACGCCACTGTCACCGTGTTGGAGGTTTCATTGACTACCGGCACTATTCGGGTCAGGAGTCGGCGCACCTCGCTCACGCAGGTCGGCGTCGCCGGCGAGAGCGGAGCCTGGAGCTTGTCGCGCACCACCAGCGCCATGGTGTCATCCACGCTCAGGGTGACCGTCCCGCCGGTCGGCACCCACCTGGCCGTGCCGTCGCGCAGACGGTACGCCCGCCAGCCGCTCTCCGGCGCCGCTTTCGTGACCACGAGCAGCGCCCGCGGCAGCGTGGAGCCGTCCTCGCAGCAGTAGGTGACCTGGAGGCGGGCGCCGGGAGCGAGGACGTCTCCCAGCACCCACGGCGCCAGCGTCCCGTCCGGATCGGCGACCTTGATCGTGCCCTGGCACTGGACCTGCCGGGTGGCGTCCCAGGTCAGGGACACCGATTCCACATCCAGGCCCTCGGCCACCAGCGCATCCCCCAGGTAGGCGTCCACCCTCACCCGCTCCCGGGTGCGCGACCCGCACAGGGCCGCCACGGCGGCATCGGTCATCGGCAGCACGTCGCCCTCCTCGCGCTCACTGGAGGCCGTCGAGCGGGTCCCGCTTGACGGCCGAGTACGTGCGCCCGCCCTGAATCGCGCGCACCTCGTCATAGGTGCGCGCCCCTGTGATCTCACGCACATAGTCGTATGTGTGGCGGGCGATGATCACCGGCAGACCCGGCCCGGCCACCACGTCCCCGCTCAGCGTCCAGGCCACGACCTCGTCCGTCACCCGGGCCGCCGCCACGTCCGCCGCCACGTACCCGCCGCCGCGCAGCGCCAGCAGCGGGTCGTGGGGGACTCTCAGCAGCACGATCGGCGCCTGATCGAGCAGATCCGCCAGCGCCGCCGCCTGATCGCGGTCCCACGTGGTGATCACCGCCGCCAGCGACGACGCCGCGGCGCGCTCCGCCCCCAGCCGCACCGGGGCGCGCGACCCCATCACCCGCGCCATCGACCCGACCGACTCCCACTTGACCGCGTCCAGAGACCCGGCCGTCAGCAGCGGCACCGACTCGTCGTGCAGACCCCCCATGTCCATGCCGATCCCCGACGTGTAGTCCAGCGGATCGGAGATCCACGCCATCGGGCTGGTCAGGGTGATCGCCGCACGCCCCAGCACCGTGCCCGTGGCGTCGACGACGACCGAGTAGGTCACCTCCACTCCCAGCGGGGCCTCGTGATCCTCCCAGAAATCCTCGCCATCCAGCACGACACCCCGAGCCGAGCGCACCGCCGCCGAGGCGCCGGCGACTGTGCGCGTCACCGTCACCACGCCGGACCCCGTGCCCGTGATGCCCACGGCCGGATGCCCCGCCGCCACGGTGATGTCCTCCACGACCACGCCACTCACCGCGCACCACCCCTCCGCCGACCCGCCAAATCTCGGGCGACCCGACCGACCGCCGCATCCGCCTCCACACGCATACGACCGATCAGCACGCCATCGACGTCGCGCACCTCGAGCGCTCGCGGCCACAGACCTCCGTTATCCAGGGCCTCCACGAGACGGTCGATCTTGTCCCACTGTCCGCCGGTGAATACCGGCTCCGGCGAGCCAGTCGCATTCAGGACCTGGGTGAGGCCGGGCTGGAGCAGGCCGCCCCGGTCGAATTTGTAGACCCCCGTGGACGGCGATCCCCAGATGGCGGTCTCACGCACGCTCAGGCCCGGGCGGGGCGCCTCGACCATCATCCCACTGCCGGAGGCGATGGCGATGTGGTAGGCAGGGCTGCCCCAGAAGAGGAGCGTTCCCGGAGTGCTCAATGACCCGCCCGGCGCGGCGCCGGACTGGTATCCGGCGGCCGTCAGACGGGGAATCTGTGAGCCCATCTGATGGGCCGCCCAGTACACGAGCCCGGAGCAGTCCACGCCCGGAGGAATCGAGGAGCCGCCCCAGATGTACGGGACGCCGATTGCCATTCGGGCTGCATTCACGATATCGCTGGCGGACATGGTGGCGGTATTTCCCTTCAGCCACTCCGCGAATCCGTCGATCCACTTATCGGGCAGGGCGGCCGCCATATCCTTGAAGAACCCGCTACCGGGAAGCGAATTCATGAGCGCATTCACCGGGATGCGGATCAGGTTCTCGACGGCTCCGAGCGGGTCGGAGATGATCGAGGATACCGCCTCCGTCGCCGTCGAGATCCAGTCGCTGGCGGCCTGGATCCCCGACCCCACGGTCCCCCGGACCTTCTCCCAGATGCCGCCGAGGGAGAAGGCGGCGAAGTCCGCGCCCCGGTCGCCGCCGGGGATGTGGCCTCCGCTGGAGCCGCGGGCGGCCGCATTCATGCGCTTGATGGCCGCGGGGCCGCCGACGGCGCGCACCCACTCGGGGCGCATGATCGCCTCCCCGCCGGACAGGGTGATGGCGCCGCCGCCGTCGGGACTGAAGAAATGGTAAATATCCCTGCCCGGCGTGTAGCCGGGGAGGACGCCGCCGGACGCGTACCCGGGAATCGGGGTGACGTCCGGGAGTCGCAGGGACAGGCCCAGTTTGTCGGCAATGGAATCGGCGGTCTTCTTGATGCCGTCGCGGTAAACCGTTTTGATGATGAAGTTGATCGGCTTGGCGGCGACTGACTTCACGTCGTCCCACACATTTTTGATGCCGGTCTTCATATTATCGAAAGCGGTTTTGATATTGTCGGTGACGCCATCGAAGATGGGTTTGATCGTATCCCGGAACCAGTTGGCGACCGTGTCAATGGTATTCTTGATCCCGTTCCATACGGTTTGCAGGCCGTTCCACAGCGTGTCTGCACCCGAGTTGATCCCGTTCCACACGGCCGAAATAACCGGCTGCACATACGATTGGAACCATGCGACCACCGTCAGCACCGCGGTTTTGATCCCGTCCCATGCGGCCTGCAGGCCGTTCCAGAGGGTCTGCGCGCCATTCTGGATGCCGGTCCATACGGTTGTGAGCACCGGCTGCACGTAGGTCTGGAACCATCCGACCACGGTCTGCACCGCGATCTGGATTCCATTCCAAACGGCCTGCAGTGTAGCCCAGAGGAATTGGGCTCCGGCCTGGATCCCCGTCCACACGGCGGAGAGCACTGGGGCCACATACGCCTGGAACCATGCGACGACGATCTGGACGGCGATCTGGATTCCGGTCCAGATGGTCTGGATCCCGGTCCACAGCAGGTCGGCGCCGATCTTGATTCCGGTCCACACGGCGGAGAGAGTGGACTGCACGTAGGTCTGGAACCAGGCGACGACGATCTGGACTGCGGTCATAATGCCGTTCCAGATGGCCTGGATCCCGGTCCAGAGCATTTGGGCTCCGGCCACGATACCGGTCCAGACCGCGGAGAGTATCGGGGCCACATATGTCTGGAACCATGCGACGACGATCTGGACGGCGAGCATGAGGCCGTCCCAGACGGCTTTCACGCCGGACCAGAGCATTTGCGCCCCGGCCACGATCGCGGACCACACGCCCGACAGAGTCGGGACGATATAGGCGCTGAACCAGTCGACGACGAGCTGGACTGCCGTCTTAATGAGCGTCCACACGACAATGAATGGGATGCTCAGTGCGAAGAGGCCGATCTTGATTCCGGTCCACACGGCCTCGAAAACCGGGACCACATACGCCTGAAACCATCCGACCACGGTCCGCGCCGCGGTCTGGATCCCGGTCCATACGACGGACACGACGGTGACAAGCCCGTCCCAGACGCCGCTCAGGATACTCACCGCCCCGGAGACGGCAGGGACCACGTAGGCCTGGAACCATGCGACCACCACCATCACTGCGGTCTGAATCCCGGTCCATACGGTGCTGACGATGGCGACGAGTCCGTCCCACAGGCCTCCCAGGACCGAGACGGCCGCGGAGATGCCGGGGACGACGTAGGAGGTGAAGAATCCGCTGACCGCGCCCCACACGGCATTCCATGCCGCGCTCAGGACATCCAGGGTCGCATTCCAGTAGGGGGCGATCCAATCGAGGAATCCCTTGAATGCGTCGGTGATCGCGGCCCACGCCCGCTTCCCCGTCTCCGTCTGCGTGAAGAACCAGATCAGCCCGGCCACGAGGGCCGCGATAGCGGTCACGACCAGCATGATCGGGTTCGCATTCATGACAACGTTGAAAGCCGCCTGCGCTGCCTTCGCGGCATTCACGGCGTTCTTCATCGTGTCGAGCGACGTCACCCATTTCATGATGCTGCCGGCCGTATTGATGGCGGTCATCGTCTTCGTGACGGTCTGCATCGACTTGAAAGCGATCGTCGCGGTGCCGACAGTCACCGCGAGCGTGGATATGAGGTCCTTATTCCTGGTGGACCAGTCGAGGAGCCCGACGCCCGCGTCCACGACCTTCAGGACGGCGTCACGCAGGCTCTCGAGGAATCCGACAACAGGGGAGGACGGGTCGAGCCCGAAGAGTGGCGTGTCCGTGTCCCCCGTCAGGATGATCTCGCCAAGGGACCTGATCGACGGGATCAGCGTTTTGGTGATCCACTCGCCGGCGGCGCGGGCGCCGTTCCCGATCCGGAAGAGGAAGTCGACGATCCTGGAGTCCTCGTCGAGCCCGAAGAGCTGCGAGGACCCGTCGAATTGTCCCTTGGAGAGAATATCCCAGACGCCCCTGATGCCCGGGATGAGCTTGTCCTGGACCCAGCCGAAGGCCTTCTCGGCGCCGGTCGCGACATTCCCCATGAAGGTGGTCAGCGCGGGCTTGATCTTGTCCACGATGCCCATCGCGCCGGACACGAGGGCGGCCTCGAGATTGCCCCAGGCGCCCTCGATGGTCGACGTCGACGTCGCCGCTTCCCGGGCGACGTCCGTCATGCCGAGGTCCATCACCGCCGCGTTGAACTCCTCGGCGGTGATCTCGCCCTTCTCCATTGCCTCCCGGAAATTGCCGGTGTAGGCGCCGGCCTGGAGGAGGGCCTCCTGGAGCTTCCCGGACGCGCCGGGGATGGCGTCGGCGAGCTGGTTCCAGTTCTCGGTGGTGAGTTTGCCCTGGCCGGCGGTCTGGGTGAGGACCATTCCGACGGACTTGAAAGTCTCGGCATTTCCGCCCGCTACGGCGTTGAGGTTACCGGCGGCCTCAGCGAGCTTGTCGTACCCTTCAACGTTGTTCGATGCCAGCTGGGCGGTGATCGACTGGATATCCGATAGGCCGTAGACGGTCTTATCGGCGTAATCCTTTGTGGACTTTGTCAGCCGATTTATATCGTCAGAAGATTTCCCCGCGAAACCGAGGGTATTCTTGAACTTATTGGTCGCGTCGGAGGCGTTGATAGCCTGATTGGCGACATCCGCGAAAGACGTCGCCAGCCCGACCGTCCCGGCGACGGCGAGCGCCCCGGCCGCGATCTTCCCGACCTGCTTGAAGGCGCCGCCCAGGCCGCTCGTGATCTTCCGCTCGGCGGGCTTGGTGTCGACGTCTCCCAGGGCCTCTTTGAGCTGCTGGGAGATCGCCTTGGTGGAGAGGGCCACCTGCACCCAGGCGGTGCCGATGGTGTGACCGGTGGGACTGGCTGCCACGGGAACCCCTCTCCGATGGTGCTGGGAGGCCCCGCAGCGGCTGTGCTGCGGGACCTCCAGGTATTTGTTTATGCGCGGGCCTGGGCAGCCAGTTCCGGGTGCCTGGCGAGCCAGCGGGCGGCCTTCCTGGCCATGCGCTCCTCGGCCTCCCGGGCCTTGGCCTGCCAGCCCGGCTCGGGCGGCTGCGGCGGCTTCGGCAGGTCCGATTGCTTGGCGCCGACGGCGGCCGCGATATAGCAGGAGATCTGCCAGGCGGCCATCCTGGTGGCGGTGACCTCATCGGACAGGGCGGCGTCACCGCCCATGGCCCGCCCCAGGGCGCTCCCCGGCGGCAGGCCCCGGATGAGGACCAGCAGCCGTCTTGGCGTCAGCGTCCCCCTCCACAGGTCCAGGAGGTCCACCCTGTAGACCCGCAGGAGGTCGGCCTCGACCTCCTCCCCGTACTCCCGCAGGAGCCCGGGGAGGCCGATCAGTTTCCCAGGTTCAGGACCTTGAAAACCTCCATGAGGAATCCGGCCATGTCCTCGGCGCGGACCCGGCCGTCCTCGCCGCGCAGGTGCTCCTTGACGTCGTCGAAAGCGTCACCCAGGACAGCCCTGGTGACGCGCACCATCCCGGCCGGAGACGTCTTCCCCTCCTCCATCGCGGCGAGCGCCTCGACGACCTCCCAGTCACCGCCGATCACCGTCGTATCCACCTCGATGGTGAGGCCCTGGACGGTCACCTCCACGGTGCCGCCGCCGTTGGCCTCGGCCTCCTGGAAATCCGCCGGGGTCTTGGCTCCGACGGCGGCGGCCCTCTTCGCGGTATCGCTGGTCTTCCTACTGGTCATTGTCGGTCCTGTTCATAGGATTGTGGCGGTCCCGGAGAGATGGTGACCCCGGCCCGTGTGGGGACCGACCATCCACGCGGGCCGGGGAGAATATGAGTGGCCTGATCAGTTTTCCGGGATCAGTGCCTTGGCGTTGGAGTAGATGATGTAGTCGCCGGTCACGGCGAGCTTGTGCGACCAGGCCGTCAGTTCGCCGACCTTGAAAAGGACCTCGCCGCGCTCACCGAGCTCGAGGCGGGGGAGGACGATCCGAATCCTCGTCGGGTTGTCACCCGTCGCCGCCGTGTCGAAGACGTCGAGGACGCCGGAGCACAGGGTGACCTTCCGCTGCGCCTTGGCGACGATCTTCACGACGTCGGTCTTCGTGGGGCCGCCGCCGATCTGCTCCTGGATCTTCGTCGCGGTCGCGTTCAGGTAGCGGGTGACGATGCCCAGCTGCGACTCGAGGAGGGCGACCTCCAGGCCGGTCTCCGAGGAGTCCATGAAAGTGCGCACGACGCCGTGGCCCTGGTGGCCCTTGACCTTGGTGACGGAGTCGTCCATCGTGATCTTGACACCGTCGTCGCTCATCCACCCGCAGTCCACCAGGGTATTGGGGATGGCGGTGGTCAGGCCCGTGATCTTGGTGCCGAGGTCAGGGTCGTAGGCGCCCAGGTAGAGCGAGTCATCATCCGACCCGAAACCGAGCACATTGTCGGCATTCACCGGCATGGTATTTCTCCTTACGATTCGTTCCGTGTGGTGATCTGATAGGTTGCGGACACTCTGGCCGCAGTAATGGTCGGATCAGGTGACTCGGCGGGCGCATTACCCGTGACCCGGGTGACCGGGTACTGGTGGTCCGCCGTGAGGGCGTTTACGGTCGCGTCAACGCGAAGGGCCAGGCTCATAGCCCGGCCCATTGTGGGTGCGAAAGAATCGATAGTGACCTGCCCAGTAGAAAGCACCCGGTGATGCTGGCCCTGCCCACCGGTGGCTATCACGAGGACCATCGGCCCCGGCGGGTCACCATCCGCGTAGGGGACGGTGGACACCACCTGCACGTCCGGCAGCGCCGTCTTCAGGGCGGCCATGACCATGGCCTTCGTGTCCCGAGACCGGCCGGCCATCAGCCGCCGCCTCCCCCGCCGTAGACGCGCTCCAGGATGTGCTTGCGGGCCTGCCTGATGCCGGCCTCCCGGGTGCCGGCGTGCACGTAGGCGCGAGCACGATTCCCCGCGGTGGAGGAGTGGACCTTGAATCCCTCGCCCGCGCGGGCTCGCAGCTCCTCGGCGGCGGCGTCGACGACGGCATGGGCCTCGGCGGAGGACAGGAGCGCCTGGACGCCCTTCTTGTCGAGCTTGAATTTCACGGCGCTCATCAGGTGCCTCCAGTCTTCTTGGGGTCGGTGGCGGCGTGGAGCGTGACGACGGTGCCCTTGGGCCACCTGGCGGGGGCGCCCTCGACCCGGTAGGTGGTGCCAGCCACCTTCAGGAGGTCGCTGGCGAGGATGTCGGGGTGCCGGCCGCGCCAGTACAGGGTCGGCTGGCTGATGACCGGGGCGCTGCCCGCCGTGACCGGCTCGCTGGTGCCGCCGGGGCCGAGCAGGGCGGGCGGCAGGGGCGTCTCCACGACCGGCCCGGGGACGGGCTCTCCGTACTGGTCCTCCCCGGCCTCGCCCGCCCTGAGCCTCGTCACGGCCACCAGGCCGGCGGCGATCACGGAGTCACCGCCGGGGCCAGCAGATCCACCTCGAACGCGCCCGACCGGCGGCCGCCCAGTTGCCTCAGTTCCGCCGCCCGGAGGAACAAATCGCCCTCGGGGTTGGCGTAGGCGTACTGGTCGGAAAAGGGCCCCGTCGTGTGCGTCTCGGAGGACACCAGGCCTCTGGGCTCGGGCAGCCCGTCAGCGCCGCCCTGCTCGGCCTGGAGAGCCCGCTTCACCACCGCGCAGCAGATGCGCCGAAGCGTCGACGCCGTCGCGTGCTGCCACCTCGGGGCGGACGCCTTGATGAGGTCCGTGGCGTCCTCCAGGAGGATGGCGGCCCGGGTGCGCTCCTGCTCCGACAGGCCCCGCCACCGCGCCTCAAGGTCCTCCACGGTCGCGAAGGTGTCAGCCACGCTTGCCCCGCTTCGGGGGCTCCTCGGGGTCCGGCTCGGTCGCAGGCTCCTCGGGCTCTTCGGGGGTGCCCTCGGCGTGCTCCCCACCGATGTCGGCGGCGTCGATACCCCACTCCTCCAGGAGCGGGGCCAGCGCCGCCATCGTCTCCTCGTCGACGTCGGCGACCCCGTCCACGAACTCGACGCGCGGGGTCGTCACCAGAAGCGACGGGTGCTTGTGGCAGGTGATCCTCATGATGTCCTCCTCCAGGGGATCAACCGGGGCTCCCCGCCCACGTGAGCGGGGCACCCCAGGCCGGTCAGCCGGCGGCCACCGTCAGGCAGCCGTGAGCCTTCTCGTTGCCGTACTCCAGGCCGATCTCGCCGTAGATCTGCACGTCGTCGGAAGCGCCGGTCTTCGCCAGGGGCTCGGCGAAGAAGTGGCCCTTGTTCGGGATCTCCATGAAGACCGGGGACAGCTGCTCCAGGGAGGCGACGATCAGCTTGTCCGCCGGCACGTACCGGTCCAGCATGATGTTCAGCGTCCCGAAATCGGTCTCGATGGTCTTGAGGTTGACGCCGCCGACGTTGCGGGTGCCCTCCTGGAAGCGGGCGTCCTTGATGAAGACGCGGGTCAGGTTCCGCTTGAGAGCGGAGTTCACCAGGACGGTTCGGGTCCCACCCTCCTGGAGGCCACCGTTCGTCCACACCTTCTCGATGAGGTCGAGGACGTCAGCCTCCGTGAGTTCGCTGGCCTTGTGGGTGGTGGTCGCGACGTTCGTCGTGATCGCCTCGATCAGGCCCCGGGTCTTGCGGGGGGTCTGGTTGTCGGTCGGGTTGGCGAACTGGCCGGTGATGAACGTCTTCTCGACGTCGCGGGCGATCTGCTTCAGCTGGGTGCTGATCTGCCAGGCCAGTTCGTCGGCGGGCAGGACGGTGTCACCGATGGTGACGGTGGGCTGCCCGGTCGCGGGGATGACCTGCTTGGTCGCGCCCTGTCGGGTGTAGGAGACGGACACGGCCTCCTGGTGGATCTCGGTGACGTTGAAGGCGGCGAAGCGCTTGCGGGCCTCGAAGGCGGGCGCCTTCGCGCCCTCGGTGCGCTGGCGGCCGTCCTCGGCGTCACGGAGGTCGTAGCCGCTCCAGGACCAGGAGGTCCCGCCGATGGACTTGCCTCCGGTGAGGCCACCGATGGAGGACAGCAGCGGCGTGTCCTCAGGGGACGCGGCGAAGAGTTCGCCGACGTAGTTCGGGCAGTTGTAGGTGGTCACCATCCCAGTGATTCCGGGCATGGTCATTCCTTTCGGTTCGTGATGGCTCTTATCGGGAGCCGAGCTTCAGGGCCTTCAGGGAGGCCGTGAGTGTCCGGTCCCCGGCCGCTTCGGCTGCGGCGATCTGCTCATCGAGGGAGGCTGCTCCCGCGCCGGGCGGGTTCCCGTGGTGGCGCACCACAGGCTGGGCGGCAGTGGCCTCGGCCGGGGCGGTCTGCTGGGCGGCCCACGCCTTGACCTGCTCGGCCCAGGCGGCCGGGTCATCACCGGGGCCGGCGAGGATGCTGACGGGGACGCCGGTGGCGGCGGCGACCTCGGCGCGCTCCTTCTCGGCCCGCATGGCGGCGAGGTCGGCCTGGAGGGCGGCGAGGGCCTCGGCCTGCTTCTGGGCCTCGGTCTTGCCCGCGTCCTCTGCTGCCTTGATCTGGGCGGCGAGGTCAGCGGCTCGCTTCTCGGCGGCCTTCCGGGCGGTCCGCTCGGCGGCGAGGGCCTTCTTGCCGGCGTCTCCGAGGGCGTCGGCGGGGTCGCCCGTCGCGGGCTCCCCACTGGCCTCGGTGGGCTCGGTCGGCTCCGTGACCTCATCGGCGGTCTTGGCGGTCTTGTGCATTGGTTCTCCCTCAGTGAGATAGGTGCCATCGCGGCACGACAAAACCCCCACCATCGCGGCAGGGGCTTATAGGTATGGTTGGGTCACTCGGCGGGGACGACCCCGTCGGTGAAAGACTCGGGTGAGATACGGCGCATCTCGGCGGCGATCGCCTTGTCGTCGACGGCGCCGCCCGCTGCCTTCGCGGCTCGACGGGCCTCGTCGTAGACGGCGCGCAGCCGCCTGGGGTCATAGCCGTCGATGGCCGGTTTCTGCCCCCGCCACAGCGGTGTCGGCACGCAGTGGCAGTCGTGGTGGTAGGAGTGGCCCTCGCCGCCGGCCGTCGCCTTGGTGGCGTAGACGAATCCCCGGCTGGCGAGCATTGAGCACCAGGCGCAGCAGCCGCCCGGGCCGGGTACTCGTGCCCACCTGGGCCTCGCCGGGTCGGCGGCCACGCTCATCTCGACCGTCCGCTTCCCCTGCTCCACGACCGACCGCGCCAGGTAGTTCCGGAGTTTCCTGAGCGTGTCGTCCGGGTCCCCTGCGAAGAGTCCCTTCGCGGCCCACCGGGTGGCCCGCTCCACCTGCTCGGTCGTCAGGCCGTCGGCCAGGACGGCGGCGAAGCCGTCGGCGGCGGCGTACACCTCACGTAGGGCGTCATACCAGTCGGCGGCCGACGCCGCCGAGATGTCCCCGTACCGGGCCAGCAGCCGATCCATGATCTCGCCGAGGGCGTCACGCGCCACCACGGGGTCGAGGCCGGCCAGGCTGAGGCGGGCGACGAGGGCGTCGAAGTCCTGGGCAGCCATCTCAGCCGCTCGGCTCAGTGCCCTGTCCAGCCGCTCGAGGTCAGCCCTGGTCGCCACCGGCGGTCACCCCAGCCGGGGCCTCAGCGGGCTCCGACGTAGACGGCGCGGGCGCCTGCTCGGCCGGGGACGCCGTCGACGCCAGCAGCCGGTCCAGGACCGCACCCGACTGAGCCCGCTTGATCTGCGACCTGATCCGCACGATCTGCTCGGCCGAGTAGCCCAGCTCCTCCAGGGCCACGTCAGTCTGAGCGAGATCGGGGATCGCGGAGATCTGCTTGACGACCGCGTCGGACTGGCTGACCACACTCGGCATCGCCGGGTTGCGCCAGCGGGTGGCGAGGTTGCGCACCTCGTCATCCATCTCGGTGACGGGGACGCCATCGCGCAGGCAGACGGCGTCCTGGACGATCCGGTTCAATCCGTAGCCGATCGACCGAGTTGTATTCTGCGCCTCGATGACCAGGTCCTCTTTGGCGGCGTAAATAGCCTCGGCCGAGGAGGGATTGTCCTGGACGATGCCGAGCGCGGAGATCGGCAGCGACGTGGCCGCACTGAATTCGGCGGCCAGGGCGCGCTTCATCGCCAGGAAAGGCTCCATGGACTGCTGCGGAATGACCTGCAAAGAGGGCTTCTCCCCGTCCTCATCCTTCGGCAGGCTCTTCAGGCGACCCATGTACCAGGACCAGAGCGGTGTCTGCTCGCCCTTTTCATTCTGGAACATCGTTTTATCCGCGCCCAGGAGCAGCATTGCCGGGGCCGCGTACAGGTCGCTGGAGACCTCGGTGCGGAAGCCTGCCCGGACGACGCGGTCGGTGATGGACATGACCTCACGGCTGATCCGCGAGCGCCCGAACGGGCGGCCGAGCGAGGGCCGATAGGGTAGCGGCTCCATGGGGACGCGGCCCAGGTCGTGATCCATCCTCGCGATGGCGACCCAGCCCCGGTCGCCCAGGGCCATCCTCGTGACGTGCTCGGCCGTGAGGATGAGCATGGATGTGGGCTTGCCGTTGTCGTCGGCGGAGTCGACCAGGAGGCCGGCCTCCAGGCCCCGGCGGCGCACGTCCCACAGGCCGGTGGCCCACAGGGCGTCCGCGCCGGTCACGACGACGTCGGGGTCCCCCATAGTCGGGTCGCCCGGCAGGGCGACGACGAACGAGCAGCAGTAGGTGAGGGTGGCGTCCACGAGTTCGGGCACGAGGAGGTCGAAGCGATTCTCGTGGAGCAGGCTCATGGCCCCCAGGGGGTCATCCTCGCCCGACGGCGACGTGACGCCGTCCCACATGCAGCGGGATGCCAGGGAGGTGACGGCCTTGTCCGGCCAGCCGCACACGATGTCCAGCTGGTCGCGCATGTAGGGGGGCACGGAGGCGCCCAGGAAGGCGACGTTGACCCGCATGTCCCGGTACTGGCGGCGCAGGGCGTTGCGGGCGCGCTTCCGCTGCCACTGGGTCATGAGTCTGCGCAGCAGGTCAGCGTCATCCTCAGCCAGCCCGCTGACGGCGTTCACCATCGGGGTGAAGTAGAGACTGTAGTCCATGCTCACATCACCACCCCCACGCGGCTCACGGCCACCTCACGCGGCCTGCGCTTCGTTGTCTTCGCGGCCCAGTGGGCCAGGGTCAGGGCGTCCATGCCGGCCGACGTCATCCCCTCCGGCGCCGTCCAGCCGAAGCCGCCGGCCGCGCCGATCTTCCGCCGGGAGATAACAGCGGCCTCGGCCTCGAGTTCGGCGTCATCCGGGTGGCTGAGTGTGCGGTCGCGGATTGCGGCGTCCATCATTGCGTGAGCGGAGATGACCTGATCCGTCGTCGGCGTCCAAATGACTTTCGGGCTGAATCCGGCGGTGCGGAGTCGGTCGACGAGGTCTCCTGCCCCGGATTTGCCGTCGACGACGATCTGCGCCCAACGGTCACGATGCCCGGTGAGGTAGTCCAGAATCCAGTGGACGCCTTCACCCATGTTCCGCACCCCCTGTGTGGTGCACAGTTGGGCGTAGACGGCCTCGGACTTGCGCTCGGGCTTGCGGCCCGCCCGGGCCAGCGCCACGGTCGAGCCGTCCACACTGAAGCGGACGGCCGCACACCAGCGCAGACCCGACGGCGGCTCGTCCGCCGTCAGCGCATTCCACGCCTCACGACCGATCGCCTGCGCCGCCACCTCCGGATCCCAGATCCCCAGACCCTCACGCCGGAAACTTTCGGGACCCAGTTGCCGCTTCATCCGCAGAATCGCCGACTCCGGAGTCCTGTGCGGATAAGACGGATTCGCCTTCCGCCACTGCCTCCGGTCATCCGGGTTGGCGTCGTCATCCGCGCCGACCTCGACGTACAGGCCATCGCGCAAATCGCCCGCGAGCGCCTGCTTCCTGAATGTCGTGAATGCCTCGGACGGGTCCGTCGGCCGCGGCGGCGTCCCCAGGCGCAGAATCAGCGGATTCGGGGCGGTATTCGCCGCCGGGACCATGTCATCCAGGGCCCGCTGACCGAGGATCTGCGCCTCGTCGAAGACGACGACGTCGACGCCGGCGAAACCTCGGCCGAAACCACCCTCACGAGCCCCGAACAAGATGCGGGAGCCGTTCGTGAACCGGATCGCCTGCTGTCCGTTCGCCTGCCGAGGAGGCCCGTCAATATACGGCGCGATTTCCGGCTTCAAAGCGAGCCCCTTCATCGCCGCGAACGTCTCATCCGTCGTCCTGGTCCGGTGCGCCGTCCAGAGGACAAACAGGCCCTCGTTCAGGGTACACAGGGCGAACACAATCGCCCCGAACAGCCAGGTCTTACCTACCTGGCGGGGCATCGAGACCTGCACGCCGTCGATGCCGGCCGCGTAGAGGCCGCTCTTCCGCTTCGCCAGGATCGCGCGCCCCAACCCATCCTGCCAACGGTCGCAGGACAGCCCGAAGGTCTTGGCGCGGTCCCTGACCGCAGGCCAGCCCGTCGACGTGATCCCCTCAGGGAGAATCAGGTGCTTCGCGATATCGGAGAGCCGGGGCTCAGATGTCCCCGAGCCCATCCTCATCCTCCGTCGCCTCAGCCGCAGACTGACGCTCGCGCTCAGCCCGGGCCAGGTCGATCTCCCGGATCGTCTTGTCCACCTCCAGCAGCCGACGCGACAGGGCAGCCAGATCCCTAGCGGGCGTCTCAGGGGCATCCACAGCCGCAGCGAGCCGCTTCCGCAGCGTCACCATCACATCCCTACTGTCCCCGTGCTCCACCGCCTCCAGGACGCTCGCAGGGGCCTTAGGGGCGGTCTCACCGTCCTGGACGGCGCGAAGCTTGCGTGCGGACCCCACGAGCACCCCCTTGGGAAAAATGGTGGGGAGAGATACCGCTAGACCCACGGGGGAACGAGGGCCCGGGGGTGGGGGGTATGCCCCCCGTCTCCGGGTTTCTCTGACTCGATTCTACCACGTTTCTGGGTCTGCGGTCCGGCGGATTCTGGTTTTCCGGCGTTTTTGTTTCGGTGGCCGTGGTTTCCGGCCGTTGCCTTTGCGTTGGTTGCAGCGTCGGCAGATGATTCGGATGTTTTCTTGTGCGTCGGTGCCGCCGAGGCTGTGAGGCACGATGTGGTCGGCCTCGGGCGAGGATGGTAGTCGGCTCGCGTCCCATGTGAGGTGGACGTGGCAGATCGGGCAGCGGTCGAGCCCGGCGGCGCGCGCGGCGCGTTTGGCTGCGGCGGCGTTGTGGAGCCAGCGTGTGGTGCCGGTGCGGGACGTGGTCATGCGCACCTCCGTGCGGCTGGCTTTGTGCTGGCTGGCGTACCGCGCGCGGCGGTGCCGGCGACGGAGGGCCAGCGGCGTGGGCGGGGCTCAGTCCGTGCAGGGGAATCGTCACGTATCCATCGGGGTGCGCTGGCCGTGTTGGATTGGTGGTGCCCGAAATCATCATCACGATGATCGCGGGGATGATCCGCTTCCGGTCGGTGTGTCGTCTGGGTGGTGGAGGCCCTGGCCTCGGCTGTGCGGCTGGCGGATCGCGGTGGGGTGGGGGTGCGTGAGCGGGGCGCCCCCCGTTCGCCGGCCCCTCCCCCTGCTGCTGATGCCCCCGCCCCCTTGCTCAATGGGGTGCCCCCTGTTCGGTGGGGGCGTCCCCTGTTCCGCAGGGACAGCCCCCTCTGCTGGCGGCCCTCCCCCTGCTGTGTGGCCCGCCCCGTCGTCTGAGTGCGCCCCCGGTCCTACACTTGGGTCATTAGGAGTCCAGGAAAGGAGACGCCTCATGTACACTCTCGCGGTCCTCGAAACCTCTACCGGCGCACCGCTTCGCATTGGGATCATTCACCAGGGGATGGTCGGTGCTCCTGACGACGGGATCTATGTGTTCAGCACCTTCGACGAGGAGGTCTATCTCTCCACCAGTAAGGTGATCGCGCTCCGCCACAGCAGGTCGCCGAAGGTCATCGAGGGGGCTGACGAGGTCTGGGATCTCAGCGACTCGGAGTGACCGGCGTGTGCGGTCGGGTGGCTCGGGCATGGGTGTGCCTCGTAGGCGTGACAGTAGCATGTGGTGTGTGACAAGTCGACCGTGGAGCTCCAGGAGATCCACATGGTCGGCATCCACCGAGCATCCCGCTCAGCACCGTAGTGATGCTTGTCACTATGCTCCCGTCGGATTCTCCTGGTCGCAAGGGGTGGGGCGGCCTCGGGCTTGCTGCTCTGCCGTGGACGCCAGGGCCGCTCCTAGAATTGTGGTTGCTTGCGGCGCTGGGTCGTGGGCGGTGACCGAGAGGATCAGCGGTGGCAGACAACACGAAGAAGCCGGGTGGGCCTGAGCCGTGCCGTAGGTGCGGGGCTCCGGTGCGCGAGTCGTGGAGACGCTCGGCGGCTCAGGGGATCACCGGGCAGACGGACTACGACCTGATCAGGGTGTGCACGAATCCCAGGTGCTCGACGAACGCGCCCGTGAAGGCGATCACGGATAATCCGTGAGTGACTGGTGACGGCGGGGCCCACCGTGGATCGGTGGGCCCCGCCGTCGTGTCGCCCGGGCGCTTCGTTTATCGGGCGGCCTCCTGGTCATCGACGCCGGCGGCGACGTCGCCGGCGGGGGCCTCCTCATCGGCGCCGATGCGGTCGATGTAGTCGAGGAGGGTTGTGACGTACTCCTCGGCTCCGCCGAGGATGCGGAGCCTGGCGGCTCCGGCGATGAGGGGGTCGGGGTTGTGGGTGAGCTCGATGGTGTCGCGGATCTGTTGGATGTCGGTCATGATGTCTCCTTCATGTTGGTGTCGAGGTTGGCGATGGGCGAGTGCGGGGCCTTCAGGAGGGCGTCGGCGAGGCTCGGCGAGCAGGCCTGGTAGTCGCCGTCGGTGGTGATGGTGACGCGGCCGGTGACCGTGATGGTGGTCCGACGGCTGGAGGGTCGCGTGACGGCCCCGGCGTCCAGGTGCTCCTCGTCGGAGTTCTCGGTCTCGATGTCGGGGGCGGTGTCGGCGTCGATCTCGACGTTACCGGAGGGGACGACGAAGACGCTCTCCCCGGGCCGGATTCCGGCCAGCGGTGGGTGGATGACGGTGCGGGTGCCGGTGCGCGCGCCCTCCAGGCGTCTGGCCGCCTCCAGGGCGGCGATGCGCTCGCGGGCCTGCTCCAGCAGGCCGAGCAGGAAGCGGAGGTCGGCGGCGAACCCCTCCTCGGCGTCGTGGGCGTAGCCTCCGCAGTAGCCCTCTCCGTCCGCCCAGGCGGCGAGGCGCTCGCGGATCTCTTCCTCTTCACTCATTGGGAATCTCCTCGGTGTGGTCGGCTTGGGTGGAGTATTTCCGTCCTCTGGGACGACGGCGCGGACCGCCAGGGCGAGTGCGATACGCAGACCGCGCAGGGCGGCGGCCAGACGGTCCGGGGGTGTCGGCTTGGTGGCGAGGTCGAGGAGCGTCTGCTGGGCCGATTCGCGGGCGTACTGGGCCTCTCGTCTGCGCGCTTCGAGGAATTCGGTGTAGGTGTGGTAGATCATCGGTCTCCTCCCGCGAGGCGGGTGTTGAGGTCGTCGAGGCTGATGAGGGGTCCGCGGGCGCGCACCACGTGGCGGTGGATCCACTGGCGGAGTGTGGCGGCGGTCAGGGTGGGGTGGATGTGGAGTGCGAGGCTGCGGGTGATCCAGTGGCCGCCGTCGGTGGTGGTGGTGATGGTGTGGTGCGCGGCGGCGTCGATGGTGTCGCCGTCGGGCCACCAGCTGTCGCAGGCGGTGCAGATGCGCCAGTCCGTGAGTCCGCGGGGCGTGGTGCCCTGGGTGAGTCGGCCGCCGCAGGCGGGGCATCGTCGGGCGGGGTCGGTGATGTCGGTGTGGCCGGTGGCGGTGGCGAGCCTGGTCCAGGCGGTGGTGATGTCGTCGGTGAGGGCGTCGGCGTCGCCGTAGTGGTCGCACCACCAGGTGGCGGTGGCGGCGAGGTAGAGGGTGGCGGGCAGGGTGCGGGACTCGTGGCGGCGGTCGGCGATGTCGTCGGCCCATCCGGTGAGGATGGTGGTGATGCCGTGGGGTGTGCGGGCGCCGGGCATGCCGTCGTCGAGCTGGTCGAGGGCGGCGGTGAGTCCGTGGGGCAGGGCGCCCGGGCGGGGGTGCGTGCTCCTGGGTGCGGTGGGGCGGGCGGCGTGGAGGCCGGTGGCGGCGTCGAGGCGGTCGGCGAGGAGGGTGAGCCACCTGTGGATGTCGGTGCACATGGTGGCGGGGTCGGGTGCGGTCACTTCTCCTCTTTCACGGCGTCGTCGGTGTCGTTGCTCTGGGCCGCTTTGTAAACGGCTGCCCATTTGGGGTCGTTGAAGCGGCGCCGGAATGTTTTGTGGGGGCTGACCACTACGGTGAGTCCGGGCACGGTGATGGCGATGATGCGCCGTGTGACGGCGACGTTGGCCGCGGCGTAGGCGCGCTTCTCCACCGGGATGGCGCGCCACCTCCAGGCCTCTGCGGTCCAGGCGATCAGGTATGCGACGCCGATGACCGCGGCCAGGATGGCGGCGATGGCGCCGGCGGCGAGGACGACGCCGGTGGTGATGTTGAGTGCGGTGGCGTAGATGGCGTGCACTTGTGGTTCCTTTCCGGCGGCCCCGGCAATAGTACCGGAGAATATGTCGGGTTCTATTCCAGATTTTATTCCGGGGCCGCCGATGGTGGGTTCAGTTTCCGATGATGGCGCGCCAGGCGGTGACGATGACCCAGATGATGCCGCTGAAGACGGCGAAGACGGACGTCATGGCGAGGATGAGGCCGGCGGCGTAGCAGATCCGCTGGCCGAGAGACCAGGTGGGCTTCATGGGTGTCAGCCCTCCTGTCCGCTGGTCTGGAGGTCGACGTCGGGCACGAGGGTCTCGGGCCGGTAGATGATCCGGTAGTGGTAGGCGTCGACGGTGGCGGCGTCGAGCTGCTCGACGACGTAGGTGACGTTGTCGGACAGGCCGAGGAAGTGCTTCTTGTAGGAGTTGTCGCCGACCTTGCAGGTGACCTCGAGCTGACCCTTGGAGTTGTCGTCGTCGGAGTCATTGATGGAGCACAGGCCCTCGATGGTGAGGAGGTACTTGTCGGTGATTCCGTTGACGAAGGTGATGCGTCTGTTGATCTCGAAGTTGTCGGAGGCCTGGGAGAGGTTCCGTGAGGCGGTGTCGGCGGCGGAGCATCCCGTCAGGGCGCACGCGGCAACGACGACGGCGATGATGAGAGCGCGGGTTCTGGTTCGAGTGGTCATGGTTTCTCCTTATCGTTGGATTCTTCTAGTGGTTGGCGATTTCGAGGAGGACGTCGGCGTGGCAGGGCAGGTCCGGCGGGCACCAGCACATGAGGTCCCGCCCGGCCAGGGCCGCACGGACGTCCTCCTCGCGGCGGGGGTGCTCCTCGAGCAGGTGCCGGTAGAGGTCCACGGCGGCGGCGTGGGCCTCGCGGCGGGACCGCGCCTCGGCGACGATCCCGCCGTCGCGGGCGTGCACGGCCCACGCGTGGCCGTGTCGTTGGATGCGCAGGGGGTTCTCCCATCGTGTGGGGCGGCCGACGTAGACGGCGCCGGCGGGGGCCCGCCATCCGCGGGTGCGGCGCCGCTGGACGCGCACCGGATGGGCGCTCACGACTGCTCCTCCGGCTCGTCAGGCGCTGGCGTGGCGTCGTCGTCGGGCGGTCCGTCGGTGGTGTCGGGCTGGTAGAGCCAGGTGCCGTCGGCGAGGGTGATGACGCACTCCTGGCCGCGGTCCAGGTGCGCGCGGCGGTGCCGGGCGATGCCGAGGGAGTGGTAGCTGCGGTGGCAGGTGTGGCAGTAGGGCATCACCGCTCACCCGCACTCTCGGGCGCCGTCCGGGGGTCGTACAGCACGGTGACCGGCCCCTGCTCCAGGATGGTCTCGGTGGTGGCCCAGCCGCCGTCCTCGCAGCAGACCCACGCGTCGCACGAGGTGAGGACGTTGTCGGGGTCGTACGCGTCGATGATGCGCGACTGCCATGCGACGCCCTCGGCGTCGAGGACGACGGCGCCCACGGCCGTGGCGTCGAGCATCCACGCCTGGCGGACGACGGTGTGCCGGCGGATGCGCGCCGCCCGCGCCCACAGGGCCGCCTCCGACATCCGCCAGCGGGCTTCCTCCTCGGCCTCGTGCGCCTGCCACCGCCAGTAGGTGATGCGATCCTGGGCGGCCACGAGGGCGTCCTCGGGGTCGGGTGCGGGGCCGCGGGCGGCCTCCTCGTCCGCGTCCTTCAGGTCGGCCAGGAGCCGGTCGACGGCGTCGCACAGGGCGACCATGTCGTCGGTCGCCTCGGCGGGGTCGGCGTAGTTCTCGATGCTGGGCGCGCCCGACGCCGTCGGGTCCAGGCGGCGGCGGACGAGCTCGACGGTGTCCGAAAGACTCGGCTTGGCGGTCATCGGATGGTCACCGCCTTGATATTGCTCTCGCGGGGCTCGGCGAATCGCCAGTAGTGGCGGCGGCCGACGGGGACGACGTGATCGATTTCGGCATCCGCCGCGACGAGGTAGTCGGTGGCGACGTCGCGGGCGAAGACGGGCAGGTCCCCGTGCTCGCGGCGCAGGGCCTCGAGGTCGGCGATGAGCTCGGAGATCGTCGGGTAGAGACCGGCGCTCATCAGGCGGCCGCCTCGTCGGTGTCGGCGAGGATGCGGGCGGTCCAGGCCAGGGCCATGGTGGCGACCTGGATGAGCTCGGCGCGCAGGTCCCCGGCGTGGCCGGTGGGTGCGGTGGCGTCGGGGGTGAGGGCGCGGGCGACTTCGCCGACCTCCTCGATGAGGATCGCCGCCCGGTGGGTGTCGCTCATGGCAGGGTGGTAGGGGGTGATGTCGTGGTGCTTGGCGGCGGCGCGGTCGTACTCGGCGGCGCAGTCGTAGATCAGGATCTCCTCGCGGCGCCCCAGCAGGTCGGCGTCGGTCGTGGCGGGGCGGCCGGCGGTGTCGAGGATGGCGACCCACTCGGCGGCGATGGTGGCGGCCATGGCCATGTCCATGGGACGGGCGCCGCCCCGCGCGACGTCGCCCGCATAGCGGGTGAGGGAGCACAGGCGGTGGCGGTCTCCCACCTCGGGCAGGATGCCGGGCTCCTCGGCGAGCGCGAGGCCGATGGCCGCGTCGAGGACGTGGGGGCGGGTGCGCGCGGGCTCGTAGCCGCGCACGAAATCGGCGAGGGCGGCGTCGAGGCGGCGTCGGCCGAGGGGGTCGGTGTAGGCGACGCGGGCGCCGGTGGTGGCGGTGGCGCCGGCGTCGGCGATGGTGACGGAGCGGCCGGAGGTGCGATGGCGCCAGATGTCGCCGGCGCGGGGGATGCTGGTCATGATAACTATCTCCTATGTGTTGTGTGAATCACTTGGCTTGGTGAGCGGGTGCCGCGAGTGCCTGTGAGCCGATCTGACGGCCTTTCAGGGGCGGGGGTAGAGGCGGGCACTGACCCCGCCCCGCAAGGCCGCCCACGCCCGTCCAGACGGCCTCTGAGGGCACATCCCGGACCAGGGTTCGGCCCTACGGGCGCTTCGACGACCGGGCCAGGGCGGCGAGCACGCGCCGCGCCCGCTCCGGCCCCGACGGGCCGCCCGACCCGATCGCCGGCGGCGGCGGAGTGCGCCCGATCGCCCTCCACGCCGACGCGACGGCCCACTCGTGGGAGGCGCCGCGCTCGATGGCGCGCCGCCAGGCGTTGCGCCACGCCTGCTCGACGCGCGGCTCGTCCCCCAGGCCCTCGGGGTCGGGGCGGCCGTGCGCGCCGATGACCGCGTCGAGACGCTCCCGACGAATCCGGCGGATCGACTGCGCGTAGGACTCGACGTCGATCTGCCAGGTGCGTCCGTCCTGCCGCCAGGTGCGGATGGCGTGCCGGCAGGCGGGCAGCAGTTCGTCGCCGCCCGGGTCGTCGATCTCGTGGTTGAGGTAGTCGGCCCAGACGTCGGCCTGGTGGTCGACGACGGTCAGGGCGCGGGCGGCGACGAGGTAGTTGATGGCGTCGGCCGCCTGGATCTCGGTGATGGTCATGTCCGTCCCCCTGCGATGAGTGCGAGTGCGTTGCCCTGGCGGGCGATGGTGGCCTCGGCCGCTTGGCGGCGGACATCGGCCATGATCTGGGACTGGTTGCGGTAGCCGCCGCGTTGTGCGCGGGCTCTGACCTCCTCCTGGGCTCTGCGCGCCCAGTTGCGCCAGGTGGCGTCCCAGTCGAGTTTTCGGCCCTTGGCCCCTGGCTGGGCCCGCCAGTAGTCGCGGAATCGGTCGATCTCGCCGCGGGTGATGTTGGGGCAGTTGGCGCGGGTCCAGTCGGTCAGGGTCGGGGAGGGCTCCCAGTCGTCGGGGAGCCGGATGCCGCGCTGCGGCGGCTTCTTCTTCGGCTTCCGCTTCGGCTTCGTGGGTTCCGCGGGTGCGTCATCAGGCCTGGTCTGTCTCGGCAGGGCCTTGACCGATGCACTCTCGTCGTCGGCCGTCGCGTCAGCGACGGCGTCCCCCCGGGGGGACAAAAGGGGGGAATTACTTCCCTGTTCCCTGTTCCCTGTTCCCTGTTCCGGGAGTGAGCCCTCAGTGAGTGTGTCGTGAGGACTCACTGAGCCCTCAGTGAGTGTGCAGTTTTCGGCGTCATACTGCGGAAAACGCGGCTTGGAGGGACGGTTGATCTTCTGGTGCTTGGCCCAGGACGCGACCTCCACGTACCTGCCCCCGTCAGGGGCCGTGAATCGGATGATGAGGCCCTTGTCCGCGAGCCGGTTGAGGCCTGCATGAACCCTCACTGAGCCCTCAGTGAGTGGGTCAAGAGGGAAGAGGTCGCACTGGATGAGCTGCGGCTCGTCGCGACCGACGCCGTTGTCGTCGACGTAGGACCACAGGCCGATGAAGAGGAGCCGGTCCTCGATACTGAGGTCGGCGATATCCCGGCTGCGCCAGAACTCTGGCTTGATGGTGCGGATTCTCATCGGGTGACTCCCAGGGCGGTGGTGGCGCCGAT
>ERZ772917.537-NODE-537-length-26433-cov-23.889453_pt1 | contig 26433 bp, 22 predicted proteins | sample MGYA00511187_ERZ772917 | MGnify/ENA primary metagenome ERZ772917 (study PRJEB29015, sample SAMEA2737925) | human oral metagenome | biome: human oral; feature: human-associated habitat; material: dental | place: China | collected 2012 ...
CCATCGGGTTCGTCTTGTAGGACGTGCCCGGGGCGACGCCGAAGAAGCCGGCCTCGGGGTTGATGGCGCGCAGGCGGCCGTCGGGGCCGGGGCGCATCCAGGCGATGTCGTCGCCGACGGTCTCGACCTTGTAGCCGGGGATCGTGGGCTGGAGCATGGCGAGGTTGGTCTTGCCGCAGGCGGACGGGAAGGCGGCGGTGACGTGGTACTGCTTGCCGGTGCTCTCCTGGGTCAGGCGCAGGATGAGCATGTGCTCGGCCATCCAGCCGTCGCGGCGGGCCATGGTCGAGGCGATGCGCAGCGCGTAGCACTTCTTGCCCAGCAGGGCGTTGCCGCCGTAGCCCGAGCCGTAGGACCAGATCTCGTTGGTCTCCGGGAAGTGGGTGATGTACTTCTCGTCGTTACAGGGCCAGGCCGTGTCCTTCTCGTGCTCGGCCAGGGGCGCGCCCACGGAGTGGGCGCAGGGGACCCAGGTGCGGCCCTCGTTGATGAGGTCCATGGCAGCGGCGCCCATGCGGGTCATAATGCGCATGTTGACCACCACGTAGGGCGAGTCGGTGATCTCAATGCCCAGCTGGGAGATGGGGCCGCCCAGGGGGCCCATGGAGAAGGGGATCACGTACATCGTGCGGCCCTTGTAGGTGCCGTCGAACTTCTCGTGGAGGATCTTCTTCATCTCGGCCGGGTCGTACCAGTTGTTGGTGGGGCCGGCGTCCTCCTCCTTCTGCGAGCAGATGAAGGTGCGGGACTCCACGCGGGCGACGTCGCTGGGTAGCGAGCGTGCGAGGAAGGAGTTGGGGCGCTTGTCCGGGTTGAGGCGGGTGAACATGCCCGACTCGACCATCTCGCTGGTCAGCCGGTCCCACTCGGCGTCGGAGCCGTCGCAGAAGTAGACGTTCTCGGGCTTGCCGAGCTCGGCGAGGCGGACGGCGAAGGCGACGACGTCCTCTGGGGCGTTGGCCGGTGCGGCAGCGCGGACGTCCTGCTCAGACACAGTCATGTGTGGTCCCTTCCTGGGGGTGCTTGACTCTCGTACGGTCGGGTCAATCCTCTCCCATCTGCCAGGTCGGCGCAGGTTCTTAGGTCCTAAGGACCGGTCTTCGGCTACCCGAAACCCGGTGTTTTCCCCCACACCCGCCCAGGCAGGCGCCCGGGAGCGTCCAGCGGTGCTGCGGCACCGGGGCGCAGGCGCGAGGGCAGACGGGTACGGCAGGCACCGGGAACGCCCCCTTGAGGATCCGCCATGAGAGAAGGCCGGGGCGCGAGTCGGCGGGAACGACTTGCCAGGCTCGTGGCCCGTCTCCGTAGACTCGTGCCCATGAGCACCCCCTCACACGCACGCCGCCTCGGCGCCGCCCTGCTTGTCCCCCTGACCCTGCTGCTGTCCGCCTGCGGAGCGCAGATCAGCTTCACCATCCACGACGACGACACCGTCGACTCCACCATACTGGTGTGGGACGAGACGGGCGCGGCCCAGATCAAGGAGAACTGCAACGAGAAGTCCATGACGAAGACGTTCGGCAAGCCCTCAGGGGTCACCCCCACCTACACGGTGACCGACCACAACGGCTCCCCGGCCTGCGAGATAAAGGCCCTCAACGCGCCCATCAGCGACAAGAGCGGGGGCAAGAGCGCCATTACCCACGCGGACGGTAAGTACACCTTCGTCATGGATATGAGCGACAATAAGAACTCCAGCGCGAGCACGTTCGACGTGGAGGTGAGGGTCACCTTCCCCGGTGAGGTCACCGAGGTCTCCGGCAACGGGACCAAGGAGGGCAACACCGCCGTGTGGAAGGCCGCGAACAAGGAGACCAGTGAGCTCAGGGCCGTGGGCGCGGACAAGGGCGGCTCGGCCGTGCTGTGGATCGTCCTGGGCGTCGTCGGTGCCCTGGTCGTCGTCGGCGTCATCGTGACCGTCATCGTGGTCTCCCGCAAGAAGAAGCAGCAGCCCGGGGCACCTGTCTACGCCCAGCCCGGCCAGGGTGGCTACCCCCAGCCCGGTGGCTACGCCCAGCCAGGTCAGCCCCAGCCCGGCCAGGGTGGCTATGCCCAGCCAGGTCAGCCCGGATACCCCCAGCCCGGCCAGCCCCAGCCAGGTCAGGGTGGCTACCCCCAGAGCGGTGGCTACCCCCAGCCCCCGGCCCAGTACTGACCGGCACCCAGTCAGCTGCGTACCTGAGGGAGCCCCGGGAAGCACGTCCCGGGGCTCCCTCATTTTTTGCCGCTCCCGGAGCTCCCCCTTTTGCCGCGCTCTTCCGTAGACTCCCGTCCATGAGTACCCCCTCACGGCCGCGGCGCCTGGGCGTCGCCCTGCTTACCCCCCTGGTCCTGCTGCTGTCCGCCTGCGGGGCGCAGATCGGCTTCACCATCCACGACGACGACACCTTCGAGCTCACCATGCTGGTGTGGGACGACACGGGATCGGGCACCCTGACCAAGGACACGTGCACCGAGTCGGCAATGGGCGGTTCGTCCGGCCTCCCCTCAGGGACCAAGCCCACCTACACCTTCACCGACCACAACGGCGCCCCGGCCTGCGAGATAAAGACGACCAGGGCACCTATCAGCTCGGGCAACAAGGACCTCACCATTACCCACGCGGACGGCAGGTACACGTTCCTCATGTCCCACAGCGCCATCGAGAACATGAAGAAGGACCCGCAGACCGCCGCCGCCCTGAACCTGTTCCCCGTGGAGCTGAGGGTCACCTTCCCCGGTGAGGTCACCGAGGTCTCCGGCAACGGGACCAAGGAGGGCAATACCGCCGTGTGGAGCAAGATGGCTGAGGAGACCGGCGACCTCAAGGCCGTGGGCCTGGACGGCAAGCCCACGGCCCCGGCCGACAAGGACGGCTCCTCCGCGGCCGGGAGCTCCTCGACCAGCTCCACCAGCTCCGGGAGCTCCTCCACGCTGTGGATCGTCCTGGGCGTCGTCGGCGCCCTGGTGGCGGTCGGCGTGATCGTGGCCGTCGTCGTGGCCTCCCGCAGGAGGAGCAAGAGGCAGGCGGCGGCCCAGGCGGCCTACCCCTCGAGCTACGCCCCCCAGCAGGGCTACCCCCAGCCTGCGGCTCAGGGCGACTACCAGCAACCTGATCAGTCCGCCTACCAGCCTCCGCAGTACTAAAGCCCTGTACTGAAGCCCGGCGCGCGAGCCGCTGCCAGCGCACAGGGGCGGGCCCGCACCTGCTGGTCACCCACCCCCACGTGCAGCGAGCCGCTGCCAGCGCACAGGGCGGGCGCTGGCGCAGGAGGCGTGGTGGCGTACGAGCCGCTGCCGGCGATAGGGGCGGGATCCGGGTGTCCTGGGCCCCGCCCCCGTCTTCGTAGACTTCTGCCATGACTACCCTCCACCTGCGCCGCCTCGGCCTCGCCCTGGCCCTGCCCGGCGTCCTCCTGCTGTCTGCCTGCGGCGTGCGCGCGGACTTCACGATCCACGACAACGACACCGTTGACTACGGCATGACGCTCTGGGACGACACGGGCTCGGGCGCCCTGACCAAGGACGAGTGCACCAAGAAGCTCGCGGGCACGGGCACCGTGCCCGAGGGGACCAAGGCGACCTACACCTTCACCGAGTACGAGGGCTTCCCCGCCTGCGAGATCAAGGTGTCCGGCGACTCACTGGCCAACTTCGCCTCCACCGGCAAGTCCGGCTCCATCACCCACGCGGACGGCAGCTACACCCTGACCATCCCCAAGGACGTCCTGAGCAGGGAGGCGGACATCGCCCCGGAGGCAGGGATCGAGGGCCTGGAGATGACCATCTCCGCCACCTTCCCGGGCAAGGTCACCGAGGTCTCCGGCAACGGCACCAAGGACGGCAACACGGCCACGTGGAAGAACGTCCTGGACGAGCCCGAGGACCTGCGGGCGGTCGCCGTGGAGGCCTCCGACACCACCATCCTGTCGGGCGCCTCCGGGCGTCTGCTCGCGGGCGGCCTCCTGGTACTGGTCGTGGCCGCGGTCGGGTTCGTGGTTGTCCGCAGGAGGAAGGTGCTGGCCGCCCAGGCGGCCGCGGCCAGGACCGGCACCGCCCAGGGGGGCGATGACGCCCCGGGCACGTCCTCCTCCGCCCAGGACGACGCCCCCCAGGACCAGGACGGATCCCGGCACGGGTCCCCGGCGTAGCCCCGACCGGTGCTCGGCCTCCCGCACGCGCCCAGGAGACCGACCACCCGGATACAGCGAGGCCGCCGGGGCCCAGATCCGGCAGGGCGCCGGCACCGGGCCCGGCCGGGCCGCGCCCCACCGTCTGCGTCCTGCCGCGCTGGTAGGGCTCAGCCCATGAGGCTGCGCCGCACAATGGTGGCCTCCCGCCCGGGGCCCACGCCAATGGCCGAGACGTGGCAGCAGGCCAGCTCCTCGATACGCAGGACGTAGGCCCGGGCCGTCGGGGGCAGGTCCTCGAAGCGGCGCACCCCGGTAATGTCCTCGTCCCAGCCCTCCAGCTCCTCGTAGACGGGCACCGCGTGGTGGAAGTCGCTCTGGGTCAGAGGCATCTCGGTGGTGCGCGTGCCGTCGACGTCGTAGGCCACGCACACGGGCACGGTCCTGTGGCCGGTCAGGACGTCGAGCTTGGTCATGACCAGGTCGGTGAGCCCGTTGACGCGGGCGGCGTAGCGGGTCACCACGGCGTCGTGCCAGCCGCAGCGGCGCGGGCGGCCGGTGGTCACCCCGTACTCGCCGCCCTCGGCACGCAGGCGCTCGCCCTCGGCCCCGGTCAGCTCGGTGGGGAAGGGCCCCTCCCCCACCCGCGTGGTGTAGGCCTTGACCACGCCCACCACGCGGTCAATGCGGGTGGGCCCTACGCCGGTGCCGGTGCAGGCCCCGCCCGCGGTGGGGTTGGAGGAGGTCACGAAGGGGTAGGTGCCGTGGTCGATGTCGAGCATGGTGGCCTGGCCGGCCTCGAACAGGACGGTCTGGCCGGCGTCCAGGGCCCGGTTGAGCACGAGGCTGCAGTCCACGACCATGGGGCGTACCCGCTCGGCGTAGGCCAGGAGCTCGTCGGCCACGGCCTGGGGGTCAATGGGGCGGCGGTCGAAGACCTTCTCCAGCAGGCCGTTCTTCTGCTCCAGGGCGCTGCGGACCTTCTGGCGCAGGATAGAGGGGTCGAAGAGGTCCTGGATGCGGATGCCCACGCGGTTCATCTTGTCCGCGTAGGTGGGGCCGATCCCCCGGCCGGTGGTGCCCAGCTGGCGCTCGCCGAGGTAGCGCTCGGTGGCGCGGTCCAGGACGCGGTTGTAGGAGGGGATAATGTGGGCGTCGGCGCTGACGCGCAGCCCTGAGACGTCCTTGCCGCGGCTCTCGATCTCGGCGATCTCGGCGAAGAGGACCTCCAGGTCCACCACGACGCCGTTGCCGATAATCGAGGTGACCCCGGGGGTGAGCACGCCCGCGGGCAGCAGGTGGAAGGCGAACTTCTCCCCGTCGATGACCACGGTGTGGCCAGCGTTGTTGCCGCCGTTGAACTTGACGACGTAGTCGACGTCCTGACCGAGCTGGTCAGTCGCCTTGCCTTTTCCCTCGTCCCCCCACTGGGTCCCAACGACGACAACGGCTGGCATGGATGCTCCCTGGTCTCATGTGCGGCGTGCCGGTGGGCAGGCCGTCCTCGAGCCTACCGGAGAGCGGGGCGGGAGGGGCGGCGCGCAGGCCCTAGGCCCGGGCGGCGCGCTGCCGGAGGCGGCTCATGGTCCTGCGTTGGAGGAGGGCGATGAGGTAGGCCTGGAAGGCCACCCCCAGCAGCACCGTGAACCAGGCCAGCGCCGTCCAGGAGCCGGGCACGAGCCAGGCCAGCAGGAGGGGCGCGGCCAGGACGCCCAGGCTCGCCGCCGTCAGGCCCAGGGCGCCCACCGCCAGGCGGGCGGCGTTGGCCAGGTGGCGGCCCAGGGGCGCGTCGAAGAAGGCCGTGAGGGGCACCAGCCACACGAGCACGGCCACCAGGAGGAGCACGCCGACCAGGACCAGCCCGGACAGCACCCCCTGCCCGGCCCGCCCCAGGACCAGGCGCTCCCACAGGGCCAGGGCGAGCAGGCCCGCCGTCGGCACCCACCAGCCCAGGGAGCGTCCCAGCTCGGCACGGAAAGTGCGCCACCAGGAGGCTGCGACGCCGCCGTCCTGGCCTCGGGCCATGTCCCCGGTCACGCGGGCGCAGGCCGTCAGGGAGGCTCCGGCGGTCAGTACCGGCAGGCAGGCCGTGAGCGTCAGCAGGTTGACGACCACCAGGTCGGCGGCGGCGGACCAGGCCTGGTAGAAGGCCGAGTCGGGGCGGATGAAGGAGGCCACGGCGTTCCTTGTCGGTGGGGCGGGCGGTGACACCGGGGCGCTCAGCCCTTGACGGCGCCAGCCGCCACCCCCTCGATAATGTACTTCTGGCACGCCAGGTAGAAGGCCACGATCGGGATGACCGCCAGCACCAGCATGGCCATCTGCGCGCCGGTGTCCTTGTCCCCGTTGGATCCGATGAGCATCTGGATGACAATGGGGATGGTCTTGTAGCGGTCGTCGCGGCCAATGACCAGGTTGGGCAGGAGGAAGTCGTTCCACACCCACATGGCGTTGAGGATGGCCACGGTCACGGCGGTGGGCTTGAGCAGGGGCATGACCACCCGGAAGTAGGTCTGGAGCGGGGAGCAGCCGTCAATGTAGGCGGCCTCCTCGATCTCCAGGGGGATGGACCTGATAAACCCTGCGAACAGGAAGACGCTCAGTCCCCCGCCAAAGCCCAGGTAGAGGATGATCATGCCCCAGGGTGTGGCCAGTCCGAGCATGTCGGCCACCTTGGAGGTGGGGAACATGACCATCTGGAAGGGGGCGATCATGGAGAAGGCGAAGGCGTAGTAGATCGCGGACGTCAACCAGTTCCTGATGCGCGTAATGTAGTAGGCGGTCATGGCGGTCAGCAGCACAATGACGGACACGGACCCCACCGTGATGAACACGGACCAGCCGATGGCACGCAGGAACCCGGAGAGCCGCAGGCCGGTGGCATAGTTCTGCAGGCCCGCGAAGGTGTCCCCGAGAGGGATTCCAAAGGGGTCGTCGGAGATGTAGAAGCGACCCTTGAAGGAGTTAATGAGGATAAAGACCAGGGGGACGATCCAGACCAGTGTCAGCAGGGTCAGGACAATGACGGCGGCGTCTCGTCCGGCACTGTACCGGGGAGGACGGTCGTGGACGAGCGTGCTGGTAGAGACGGTCTGGGTGGGGGCGCTCATCAGGCGTCAACCTCCTTGGAACGGGTGGCGCGCAGCTGGATGAGCGCCATGACGGCCACAATGACGAAGAAGATGACCGCCTCCGCCTGGGCCACTCCGGCCTGGTTCCTCTTGACGTACATGGTGTCGACGATGTTGAGGGCAACCATACGGGTCCTCCCCAGCGGGTTCCCGTCGGTCAGGGCGAGGTTCTGGTCGTACATCTTGAAGGTGCTGGTCAGCGTGAGGAAGAGGCAGATGGTAATGGAGGGCATGATCATCGGCAGGGTGACCTTGCGCAGGGTCTGCCAGGAGGAGGCGCCGTCGATCTGGGCGGCCTCTATGAGCTCGGGCGGCACGTTCTGGAGGCCCGCGATGTAGATGATCATCATGTAGCCCATGAGCTGCCAGTTCACCAGCATGACCAGGCCCGCCAGGCCCAGGCGCCAGTCGTTGGTGATGGTCTGGCCCCAGTACTTGAGGACGGCGTTGAGCATGGCCTGCCAGGTGTAGCCCAGGACCAGGCCGCCAATGAGGTTGGGCATGAAGAAGACGGCCCGGAAGAAGTTGGTGCCGCGCAGCCTGCGGGTGAGCATGTAGGCCAGGGCGAAGGCCCCCAGGTTCACCGTGATAATGGAGATCGCGGAGACCAGGGCGGTGAATCCGAGCGCGGGGATGAAGCCCGAGCCCGGGTCCAGGGCCTTGAGGTAGTTGTCGCCGCCGACCCACTTCGCGTTCGTCAGCGCCTTGAACTTGGTGAACGACAGGTAGAGCCCCATAAAGAAGGGGACGACGAATGCGACAAGAAATGCCAGGAGAGTTGGTCCTGCGAATATCGGGAAGTAGTACTTCAGTGCCTTGGTCATGGGTGCCTCGTGGTGGGGCCGGCGCCTCGGTGCGCCAGCGGGTCGGAGCGGGGGGGCGGAGGGGTGATGGCGGGCGGCGGTGCCCGGCTGGGGCTGGCCGGGCACCGCCGCCTGGAGCTAGGCCGGTGCGCGGCTCAGGAGGCGGCCGCCTTGTCGGTCTTCCACTGGCTGGTGAAGAAGTCCTTGACCGCGCTCCACTCCTCCTTCCCGGAGGCGTACTGGGCCAGGTGCTGGCCGAGCTGCTTCTTGAAGTCCTGGCTGGGGAAGGTCTGGAAGGCCCAGGTGACCGGGTAGAGGTCGCTGTTGCCCATGTAGGTGACGACCTCCTTGCCCAGCGGGTCGCTGGGGGCCAGGTCGGCGTAGGCCTTGTAGGGCGCGATAATGCTGAGCTTCTCGGAGGCGAGCTTGGCCCCCTCGGGGTCCGTGAAGAGCCAGGTGAGGAAGTCCCGCGTGGCCTTCTGGTTGGCCTCCGCGGCCTGGGAGTTGACGGTGAGGTAGTTCTCCGTGCCGATGGCGATACCGGCCTTCTCCTCGCCCTTGACGCCAATGTAGATGGGCAGGAAGTGGATGTCCTCCTCCTTGACGGAGTTGCCGTCCACCTTGGCGATCTGCGACCAAGCCCAGTTGCCGTTCTGGATCATGGCGGCCTTGCCCAGGGCGAACTCGCTCATGGAGTCGGTCACCTGCTTGGCGGTGGCCTCGGTGGGGCTGACGGTGGAGTTGGCCAGGTAAAGGTCGAAGATCTGCTTGTAGTTGTCCGAGTAGGTCAGCTTGATCTCCTTGAGGTCGTCGACCTTGTCGTCACGGTACTCGTAGAAGACCGGGTAGTTGGCCAGGTGGGTCTGCCAGCGCCAGTCCTCCCCGGGGGCCAGGGACGTGGAGGCGAAGACGCCGTCGATGCCGAGGTCGGCCTTCTTGGCCTGCATGTCCTCGACGACCTCCTTGAGCTTGTCGAAGCCCTTGATCTCGTCGACGGACGTGGCCTTGGCGCCCTCCATGGCGAAGTACTTGTTGAGGATGGCGGCGTTGTAGATGATGCCGTAGCCCTCGATGGCCAGCGGGACGCCGACGACGTGACCGTCGCCCTTCAGGGCCAGGGAGGCGTCGGCCAGGGCCTTGGCGACGTCCGTGTCGGACAGGTCGGAGGCGTAGTCCGACCAGTTGGAGTAGCCTACGGGGCCGTTGAGGTTGAACAGGGTGGGTGGGTCGGACTTGGCGACCTCAGAGGTGAGGGTCGCCTCATAGGTTCCGGCCGCGGCGGTCACCACCTTGACCTCGACGCCGGTCTTCTCCTTGTAGGTGGAGGCGATCGACTTGAAGGCCTCGTCCGCCTCGGGCTTGAAGTTGAGGAAGTAGATGCTGCCCTTGGCGTCGTCCGAGCCGGAGCCGGAATCGGAGCTCGAGCAGGCGGCGAGGGTGGCGGCGATGGCGAGGGCAGCGGAGCCGCCGAGCACTGAGCGGCGGGAGACGAGTCGCATGTAGTCCTCCTTTGGACAGGGACGGTGAGGCGGACCAGGTGGTTCGCAGGGGGTGTGGTGGCGGCCGGGTGCGGCTGCGTGCCGGGCGGGCACCGGCGGCGCGCCCGGCGGCAGGCGAATCGTCTCACACCGGGAGGCCGTTTCTTGCAAGATCTGTAAGATTGCACAAAAAACGATCATTAGTTGGCGTAATACCGGGTATTCTACGTTGTCGTTACTGAAACGTGAGACGGACGTAACAAGTTCGTCGCGCGAGGACGCGATCCGCTCGCTCACGAACACGTCATGAGCGCGCATACATCGCGGACGCGGTACCGCCTGAGACGCGGACCCCGTCCCGGCCGGCTCGGCACCCCGTCGCCCAGGACGAGCCTGAGTCCCGCTCGGGTCCCGTCGGGGGCTGGAGCGGGTGGTGCGGGCAGACGGCTGGCGAGCCGGGTCCCGCTCGGGTCCCGCCAGGAGCGCGGACCCTCACCAGGTACGTCCTCAACCGGCAGATGAGGTGCAGGTCTCGGCGTTATAGTGCTCGCATTACCCGGTCTCGGCGTGCGCGGCGCTGCTCAGGCTCAGCGAGGCGCAGCAATCGGCCCGACCCGGCCAGACAGGACACCAGTATGAATGACGAAGCGACAGAGGACCAGGCGGACGACCTCTTGTGGACTAAGCGGGCGTCGGCACTGAAGCGCGCGTTCTGGTGGTCCGGTCTGACGCTGCTGTCCGCTGCCCCGTTGTCGTTCCTGGACAGAGACGAGGTCCTTAGTTTCTTTGCGGTCTTCCCTGTTCCGCTTAACGCATTAGAGACAGGTCCAGGTCATGAGGGCCCTACATCTCCGCTGCAGGTTCTCGAGGAGAAACGTCTCATGGTCACGCTCATGGTCGGACTCGTCCTTTGGGGCGTCTGCGCAGTGCTCAGCTTTGCCGTCTTCGTGTCCAGGGATGCCACAACACTGGCGAGGCCCTCGGCAGAGACTATCCTGAGGCGCGCAGCCGTCAGCACCGTGTCATCCGCCCTTACCGTCATTACGCTCCTAGACATCATTGTGTGCCATCTATTTATTTATAGTCGAAATTAAACAAAACGGTATTCTGAGGCGATTTCTTCGGGGTCTCTGGCTGACGTTTGCGGAGCATCTCGTATAGGATGACCTCGTGTGGGCTGACGTGACGAACGGGGAACGGGGCGTCCTCGTCAGGTGGCGAACCCGCCCTCTAGCGAGCCGTCCTCAGCCCGGGACCAGTCACCACCGACCACACCCTCGACCACGACCCCGCCCCCCAGGCACGCCACCACGCACCGGCCCTGCTTAACTCCGGCCATAATCGGTGACCTGGTCGGGGTGGCGCCCGGCAGCCGCCCGTCGTCACCAGCCGTGGCCCGGACTAGGGGTTCCCTGCCCCGCACCTGGGGTGCTATGGCACCGTCAGCCCGCCTCGCCCCGCACCTGGAGCGGGGACGGGGTGCTGTGCACGGCCCCGGCGGGGTTTGGTGCCTGGTTCTGTCGCAGTCTGAGGATCAGAGCCGACCCCACCCCGTTCTCACCTTTGTACACCCAATGTCCACGCAGGTCAGGAGCCTGGGCCCCGGCGCGGCAGAGAGTGTCCACCGCTCTGATCCTCAGACTGCGACACGCACACGAACCAGGCCAGCAAACAGGCAGCAGAACATCCAGAAGACCGCATAGAACCACCCAAACCCACGCCACGAGAGACCAGGAACCCCCACCCCCGCAAATCAACCTCGTCCCGCTCGCGCCATACGTCAAGACGCAACCGTGGTCCCGTGCAGGTTAATGCCGGCGAGACACAGCAGTGCGACGAGGCAGGCTGAGATGACGAGTACGGTCGACACCGCGGTGACTATCAGCTGCCTGTCGACGCTCCCTACAGGGTACGGTGGGGTCGTGCTCTCGTGACGACGGCGCAGGAGGACGTCGAGGACGGCGCAGAGGATCCAGCACAGGATCCCCAGCGAGACCGATATGAGAACACGTTCCAGGACTATCACCTCCACGGCGGCATCCGACCCGAGTGCCTGCACGGGGAAGAGCGTGAAGAGATGATGCACTGCACGTTGGCAGAGCAGTGACACCGGGGCTGGGAGCAGCAGCATCAGCCCAGCCCACCAGAGAGTGTGCTTGAGCACGGAGGCACGTTCACCCCAGTAGCCCAGAAAGGCGTCCACAGGTACCGCGGCAGCTGGGCCAGAGCCTGCCTCAAGTTGGGGCGCAGAACCATATTCCATGCTTTCATGAGGGCTCTCACAGAACACCGTCGCCTGTGCTTCAGATACTCTGTCGGCCATTCTCGACCTGATCCACCTCCAGCTGCGAAGCGGGTGCCACAGTATGTCCGCCAGGCTCACCCACACAACACCTAACACCCAGAGCAATAAGAGCGCGAGCAAGGTCCAGACATTCATTATGGACCCATTACCCCATTCCTTCCACGCAACATACAGCGACTGCGGGAACGGGCCACCGCGAGCGTCTCCCTCCCTCATGGGTTCGTAGATATAAGCCGCCAGGGGGTGCGAAAACCCAATAAATAACCTGGACTCCCACCGCTCCAGCCTCAGTCTTCTGCCGAATATGCTCACCACGGCTCCTCCCATGACGCTCGGGAGAAACTGCATGATGACCAAGAACGCAACGATAGCCAGGTTTAAGGTGCCATAGAACAGCTGCGCAACACGGTTATGGTACTCTCCGGCCAGATAGATAACTGACACTACTATGGTGAAGCGCAGGGCCAGCCCGCATCCCCGGTCGTCATTATCTCTCACAGGATCACCACCCAAAGTTTCCTCGACATAATTCACAACCCGATAGCGAGTCAAGTACCAGAGCCCACAGCCGGGCCCTGACCCCCGTCCGCGCCATATCTCAGGACGTGACTGAGACCCCGTGCAAGCTAATGCCGATCAGGCACAGCAGTGCGACAAGACAGGCTGAGATGACGAGTACGGTTGACACTGCGGTGACTGCTACCTGTCTGTCGGTGCTTGCTGCAGGGTACGGTGGGGTCGTGCTCTCGGGACGACGGCGCAGGAGGACGTCGAAGACAGCACTGAGGATCCAGCACAGGATCCCCAGCAAGATCGACATGAGGATACGTTCCATGACGAGCACCTCCACATCAGGACTATCCAACCTGAACACTGCACGTCGGTAGAGCAGTGACACAGGGGCTGGGAGCAGCAGTATCAGACCGACCCACCAGAGAGTGCGCTTGATCAGGGAAGCACGTTCACCCCAGTAGCCTACAAAGGTGCCTGCAGGTGCCACGGCAGACAAATCGTGATTCTCTTTGACAGGAACCACGAAACCATATTGCAAGGCGTTCTGATGGCTCTCACGATACGCTGACATCTGCGACCTATATGGTAAACTGTTTATCCACGAGTCGATCCGGTGCCACGTACGACGCGGATGAGCCAATACGTTTGCCAGCGCCGCCCACACAAAGCCCATAGCCCATGCGATCAGAAATACGGTCGGGGGCCGCACGGATATCCTGGGGTCATTGTCCCAGTTTTTCCATGCGGCGTACAGCGACGTCATGAAGGAAGCTTCGGTGTGGGAGCATGACACCAAAATGTCGCACAAGTACATCCCCATTGGGAACGACAGCCCGATAAGCATCTTTGCCTCCCATCGCTCCAACCATATGCCCTTGCCGAATCGGCGAATCAGAATGCAGCCGATGAGGCTCGGCGAGAACATGAAAACCAGACTGGCCAAGTAGAAAAGTCCTGGCCCTATGTCATACAACAGTTTAAAGAACTGATGAAGATCAACGGTAGCACCATATAAGCACGCCGCGGACGTCAGCACCACGAAGCAAACAACGAGCTTACCGGGTCGGAAGCTACTGTCCTCCACGCCTGTCTCCCACGTTCTCCTCGATACCCTGCAAGCTTCTAGTGTACACCAGGACGGCCCACGGCTTCACTCCGGCCCTCGCAGAGGCTGGAATACCTATCTTCAAAAGGAGCCCGAGACGCCATCAAGGTTAATGCCGATCAGACAGATCAGTCCGACGAGACAGGCTGATACGACAAACGCGGTTGACACCGCCGCGACCACCAATCGATTATCATTACTTTTTGTAGGGCGCGGCAGGTTTGCAGTTTCCACACAACGCAGGAGTGTACCGAAAACGCCACAGAGAACCCAGCATAGGGCACCCACCAAGATCGACAGAAGTATGCGTCCTAAGATGAATGCTTCCGGATTTAGCGAGTCACCAGTCTCGTAAACCTGCGCAGAAGAAAACGCAAAGAAGCGGCAGACATCACACCAGTAAAACAGTGACACTATTGCAGGTGACAGCAGGACCAGGCCACCCCACCAGAGTACGCGCTTGAGCACAGAGACACGCTTGACCCACCACGAGCTTAAAGGCATGACCGCAAACATCACAACGATCGGACCAAGAAGTATTTGGACAGAATCTTCAAAATGCTTCTTGAGCGTCCCTCGTGTTGCCTGAGTCGCTCCTGTCGGCTCGGAAGTACTGTCTGTCCGTGACGGAGCTTTCCGCTGAGGATAACGTGGACGTGTTACTTCGCTCGCGAAGCCCAGCCATATCATACCCAGCACCCAGATACCAAAAAACATGATCGGCGCTCGAAAGACCGCCGCAGAGCCGTCCCCCCATTCGTTCCAAACAATATACATCGAGTAAAGGGAAAATCTTCGAGTAAGACGAAATCCGTCAAGTATAAGTTGACAAACATACGACCCTAACGGATATGAGAGACTCATAAATATTACAACTTCACGAGAACGCAAACGACGGCTTCCGTCAACATGCAGAATTACAACGTACACGATAAAGTTTAGGACGGAAGGCGCAATAAAGCAGTTATACCGAAGTACACAGCTACGTCAAAATACGCTGGGGCGACGCAAAATGAGCCATGGAGCAAACATTGATACCCAATAGACAAGTCACTCACACACTTTACAAGTGTCAGCGTAATGAAGTACGTAACCAGTCTAACTATAAGGTAATCTTCGTCCTTCACAATTTTGTTGCGAACATTCTTCTCGATGCTGTTCATGGTCTCTAGCATACACTAGGTTGTGCTGAAAATAAAGAGGACCACACAAGACACGCTAGCCCTGCAGGCATGTTCTGGGTGCGGGTCCGGTTCGTTCGGGATGCTGATCTTGGATCTTCTTCTGTCTCGCACACGGTGATGTTCCCCGTCTTGAGGCTCAGTTGCCCAGGTCCGGCACATCCTTGGGGATCCGTGCAGATCCCCTTCCCTAAATGAGGAGTCGCGGAACGATGTTCCTTATAACGCGAGAGAGACGGTCACGTCCCGTGGTCGCACTACAACATCATTGAGGAGTTGGATTGTAGTACAAATCGATAGAGAGCGAGAACAGCAGGATAATCGCGGCGGCACTGAGCACAAACACGGCGGACACGACACAAACGACTACACGTCGTGCGATACCAGTTCTCGTCATGGGATCAGACCGCATACTAGAATAATACCTATAGCTAGCTTCATCTGAACTAAATAGAATGCAGAGAAGCCAAAGCAGGAGACCAGCCACGAGCGTGGCAATGATACGCTTTTCTTCAATGACTTCCGCTAGGTCCGTTGCGGCGCTACGACTCGAGCCCGATGGCGGCACCTTGAGGGGGGAAGGGAAAACTGAGAAGAAATCATGAACTGCCGCCATGTCCAGAAATGACATCGGAGCAGGGGACAGCAGTACCAGTCCGCCCCACCAAAGCGCACGTCTCACCATAGGCGCGCGTCCGACCCACCAAGAGTCCTTGGATCGGGTATCCATATCTTTACTGCTCATGCAGCGCCCCCGTCTAACACGTGACTCCAGGCTCCTGCAGGTCTAGGAAGCATGCCTGGCGTTGGAAGTGGTGACGTACCGTCAGGCTCCCTAGTTGCTCGCCGTGGTCTCAGTGACTCCGGTCAGGAGCGAGGGCCTCGGCCCCCAGGAGGGGCGGGGCACCTGGCAACTATTGTCCACCCTCCGGGCCCGTCAGAGGGCGTCACAAACGTTTAAGTTTTCGCCCAGCCCCTTTTGGGCGCCTGACCTGCGCAGATACCGCAGCCCGCCCGGCGTCAGGTGGTCCGCAGGGCGTCGGAGGGCTGGATGCGCCCGGCCCGGCTGGTGGCCAGGGCCCCGCCCAGGGTGCCCACCACGATGCCCCCGACCACTCCCAGGGGCACCAGGACCGGGTCCAGGACGGGCTGCCAGTGCCGGACGATCGTGACGGCGAGGATGACCATGACCGAGGCGTAGGCACCCAGGAGCCCGCCAAGGGTCCCGATGGTCAGGGACTCGCTGAGAATGAGCGCCGTGAGGTGGGTGCGTCGGGCGCCAATGGCCCGGCGCAGCCCCAGCTCGCCTGTGCGCTGGAAGACGGCGGTGGTCATGGAGTTGGTCAGCGACAGCACGGAGGCCAGGAGGGTGACACCTGTCAGGGTCAGGAGCATGGTGGTGACGTTGGACTCAATGGACTCACGCAGGCTCATGGGATCCGGCGGCGCGTTCACGGTCACGCCCTGCGGGGCGGTGGGCAGCCAGGCCACCGGCGCCTGGGCGGCCACCTGCGGGGCGGCGCCGGGAGCCACCTTGATCTCCGCACCCGCGTACCGGGCCTTTCCGGTGACCTGGTCGGAGGCCATAATGACGGAGTTAATGAGCGTGACCTGCAGCCCGGCGTCCTTGAGGATCCCGACCACCCGCATGGGGACGCCGTCGACCCAGATCGCCGGGGAGGCCGCCAGGGGCCCGAGCTGGATCTGTGTGGCCACCTGGGTGCCAACGATCACCTCGCCGGGCCCCAGCGTGGTCACGGAGGGTCCGGAGCTGTCCAGGGTGAGGATGCTGGCGGGGACGCGCCCACCCACCAGTCCGACGACCTCGTAGCGCTGGTTCCCCGCCTCGTTGGCGGCGTCCGTGGGGGTGGTGGCGACGGGGGCCTGCTCGTAGACGGAGTAGACGAGCACCTCCCTGACCCCGGCCAGGGAGCCCACCCGGTCCATGGCGGTGGTAGACAGGAGCTCGGCCGCGGGCGCGGGGTTCTGCATCAGGTCAGGTGAGGTCATGGCCACCCGCTGGTTGCGCTGGGCGTCAAAGATGTCCGATACCTGGCCTGAGGCCGTCTGGGAGAGTCCCACGGTGGTCAGGGCCAGGCCCACGCCCAGGGCGACGGCGGCCATGAGCGCCAGCGTCCGCCCTGTCTTGGTCCACAGTCCCCGCCAGGCGTCGGCCAGGGCGTCAGCCACCCGCACCCGTGAGTCCCGCCCCTCCGGGACGGGCACCTCCCAGGGCGGGGCCGCGGGCCGGTCCGGGCAGCCGTCCTGAGCGGAGGGCAGCAGGAGCGTGTCGCGCTCGTGGACGCCCGGGTCGGCGTCCGCCCGGCGGCCAGGGGCGCCCCGGGTGCGTCGGGCGGCGTGGCGGCGCGACGGGCCGGTGCTGCGGGCCGGGGTCGCGGGGCTGGTGGCGCTGGCGGCGCTGGCCGGGCTGGCGGCGGCACTACCGGCAGCGGGGGCGACCGGCTCGGTGGTGTCGGTGACGATCCCGTCCAGGACCTTCAGGCGACGTCGGGCCCGGGACGCCAGGGCAGGGTCGTGGGTGACCACAATGAGGGTGGAGCCCCTGGTGTTGAGCTCCTCCAGGGTCTCCATCACGGTCAGGGAGTTGGCGGAGTCGAGGTTGCCGGTGGGCTCGTCGGCCACCACCACAGGGGCGCCCGAGGCAATGGCCCGGGCGATCGCCACCCGCTGCCGCTCACCCCCGGACAGGCGTGCGGCCCGCTCCCCGGCCTTGGCGGCCAGGCCTACGACCTCCAGGGCCTGACGGGCCAGCTCCCGGCGGCGGGAGGCGGCCAGGCCCCGGTACAGGGTGCCCAGGGCCACGTTGTCCAGCACGCTGCGTCCCTCCAGCAGGTGGAAGGACTGGAAGATAAAGGCGAAGGTGGCGCTGCGCAGGCGGGCCCGCCCGGCGTCGGACAGGCCGGTGGTGGGGTGGGAGTCAATGAGGTACTCCCCCTCGGTGGGTACGTCCAGCAGGGCGAGCTGGTTGAGCAGGGTGGACTTGCCCGAGCCGGAGGGCCCCTCAATAGCGACGTACTCCCCCTGGCTGATCGTCAGGGACACGTCCTTGAGGGCCTCCACGGGTGAGGCGCCCCGGTAGGTCCTAGACACGTGCTCCAGGGTGAGGGTGGCCATTAGCGGTCCACCCTCACCTTGGCGCCCTCAGTCAGGACGCTGCCGGCCTCGGGCTCAGCCAGTGCGCAGGTGCCGGCCACGCAGCCGGAGACGGTCACCGTCACCTGGGTGAAGCCCCCGTCGGCCCCTTGGACCAGGACGCTGGAGGAGCCTTGAGCGTCTGTGGCAATGGCACGCTGGGGCACGGTGAGGACACCGGTCAGGGGGGCGGTCAGGTTCAGGGTGACCAGCACGTCCTTGCGTCCGGCCCAGGAGGCGGGAATCTCCCCGCTGGTGGGCGTCAGGGAGGCCACGGATCCTGAGCCACCTGCCCCTCCTCCGGAGTCGCGGGAGCCCTCCTTGCCCGGGCTGCCTGCCCCCTCACCGCCCTGACCGGTGGAGTCCGGCTTCTTCTCGTCCACTGAGGCCACCTTGACCGGCACGCTGGTACCGTCCAGGACGGCTGTCCCCGAGACCTTGCCGCTCCCCAGGCGGGCGGCCATGTTACCGGGGACCGGCGCGGTCAAGGTCATAGTGGAGCTAGACAGTCCCAGGGTGGCGCTGCTGTCCGTCAGGACCGTACCCACGTCGGGGACCCGTGCGACCTTGGAGGGCAGGCCTGAGAGCACCATGACCTCTGAGGCCGGCAGCATGATCTGCGCGGCGGCCTTGGTGGCCGGGGCCGCGGCAGGCGCGGGGGTCCCGTCGTCCTTGTCGGCCCCGCCTTGTGCTGAGGAGGAGTCCCCGGGGCCGTCACCAGAGGCAGCCGGGCGCGTCGGGGCCTGGGAGCCGACCTTCTGGTAGAGGCTCTGGATGCAGGAGGCGGTCAGCGGCCCAAAGCTGCCGGTGGCCGTGATGTTGTAGCCCAGGTCCCTCAGGGCCTCCTGGACCATGGTCACGTCCGCACCGGAGTCCCCCTCACCAATGTCCCGGTACATGGGGAAGGTACCAGCCAGGGCGAACACCGGCCGGTCATTGACCCAGGTCACCACCTGGCCGCTGCTGAGGTCCTCACCCACGTTCACCCCGGTAGAGGTGACCACCGCAGTCCCGCTGGGGCGTGGAAGGGGCAGGCTGCGGGCCCCGCTGGCCTCAGCAGAGGCCATGACGGTGGTCTGCTCCTTCAGGTCACCACGGGTCACCTCCACCACGACGGCATTGGCGGAGGGCGGTGCGGCGGCTGCCTCGCGCTGTGCCGGGGACTCGAAGCGGGAGGCCAGTGCCCAGGTCCCGGCAACGAGTCCGACGGCGGCGACCACGGCCAGTACCGCCCACCACCAGCGCGCCCTGACGCCTTTCTCACGAGTGGCTGAGGAATCGGAGCGAGAGGTTCGGATGAGACGCATACTGGGTCCTAGGGGTGAGGTAAGGGAAATTCTACGGGGAGTACGGGGGCGGTAGACAGGTGGAGCTCAGACACCTCCCTTGGCGATAATCTCTCGGGCGCGGGCGGCCTCAGCCTGGTGCTCGGCTAGGACAGGTGCCAGCTCGGCGCGGTGGGCGTCCACGAAGGCCTGGCGCGTATCCCACTCCTGCTGGTAGAGGGTGTCGGTCCACCCCGAGGAGGCCCGACAGGCGGCGTCAGCGCTCGCCGTAGCGATCTCATCAGCTGACGGCGTAGCGATCGGCCTCCAGTTCCACTTGTCCCGAAGGGACTCAGGAAGTCCTCCCGTGGAACCCGCGTCCCAGGGACGGTCCGGCAGGTCAGAGATCCCCAGGGGCGCCATGCACTCACGCCACGACGCAGCCGCCGCACTCAACTCAGGAGAGGTACGGTCTGTTCCCAGCCGGTTAAGCTGGGAGCTAATAGAGGAAGGATCGGCCTGGGCATCCTCAACCGACTTATTGAATCGCTCCTTAAACTCCTCCACACTTACCCCCGCCACAGCAGCCTGCCCCTCCAGGTTACAGATACTTAGCTGGTCAAGGAACCCGTCACCTCTTCCGGCATAAAGACTGCCTCCAGCGGCCTCGACCTCGTCCCTCAGAAGATCCCGAGGATCAGGGGCCTGATGGTATCCGAACTGGCTGGCAGTGGTCTCGTTAAAGAAGGTGGAGATGCCGTCACCAGCAAGGTTGGCGGGCGGCGGGGCCGAAGCATCCATACGCACACGATAGTCAGAGAACCCCGCCTTGACCATGCAGTTCCTGGCTACAGTACTTTCGGCTTGAAGGGTCAATGCCATAGTCTGCCCACCATAATAGGGGTCAGTGGGAAGGGTCCAGTGAGACTGGTCCTTCGTCACCTCGGCCCCTGTCGTCGTGACGGCGCTAGAAGCTGCAACTGTAGATGGCGAGGTTTGCCCGTCAGGCGGCGCCGAGGATCCCTGCCCGCTTGTCTCCCCTCCCTGGGAGCACGCCCCCAGGACCATAATCACACCCAGCATGGCAGCACTAATAGAACGTAGGGACGAGCGACTGTCGGTCATTGTCTGTTCTCCTCATGGATAAGTACGTCGAACGGTTCAGGAACATAAAGAGCTATGGTCGTCAATACTATTGCTCTCTGGGACGCAAACCGTTATAGACGATACCCGAGACTGCGAGGCACCTTCCTGAAGCCCCGAATCTGCACCGGGCCTCCCGTCGCCACAGTCGCAGTCGCCCTCACTGCTAGGACACTACGACGTGTGAGATGGTCGCGATGCGGTACCTCCTACAGAGGATCATACACCTCTTACGTGTGAGCGCACCAGGATGACTCGACTTTTGACGAGCCTCCTGACCCATCTAGATGCGCGGAAATGACTCGACTCCGTAGCAACCAACCATGAGGTGCCACGTAGGGCACCTCATGGTGGAGCTCTGGGCCCTCTTACTCGTTCTACCTTATGCTCCTCCCTTGGCGATGATCTCCCGGGCGCGGGCGGCCTCGGCCTGGTGCTCGGCTAGGACAGGTGCCAGCTCGGCGCGGTGGGCGTCCACGAAGGCCTGGCGCGTGTCCCACTCCTGCTGGTAGAGGGTGTCGGTCCACCCCGATGAGGCCCGACAGGCGGCGTCAGCACTCGCCGTAGCGATCTCATCGGCAGAAGGCTTACCTGTCGGCTTCCAACCCCACTTGTCCCGAAGGGACTCAGGAAGCTCTCTCGTGGAACCCGCGTTCCAGGGGCGGTCCGGCAGGTCAGAGATACCCAGGGGCACCATGCACTCACGCCACGACGCAGCCGCCGCACTCAACTCAGGCGAATTAAGATCCACACCAATCCGGTTGAGCTGGGACCCGATGGACGCAGGATCCTCTTGAACCGCATCTGCCGATCCTGCCGACTCTTGATGGCTCGCCTTGAACTCATCGACGCTCACCCCTGCCACTGCGGCCTGCCCCTCTAGGTTGCAGATGTCCAATTGGTCAAAGAACTCATTGCTCTTTCCATTAAAAAGGTCACCCCCAGAAGCCTCAATCTCCGCCTCCAGAAGATCCCTCGGATCGGGAGCCCGACGGTATCCAAACTGCTTCGCAGTGGTCTCGTTAAAGAGAACGGAGATACCGTCACCAGCAAGGTTGGCGGGCGCTGGCGCCGAAGCATCCATACGCACACGATAGTCAGAAAACCCCGCCTTGACCATGCAGTTCTTGACCACGGTCTCCTCGGCCTGAGAAGTCAAAGCCGAAATTTGCCCACCATAGTAGGGGTCAGTAGGCAGAGTCCACTGAGACTGGTCCTTCACCACCTCCGCCTCCGATACTGCCACCTCGGAGGTATTATCAGCGCCTGAAGAGACCTGATTTCCGGAAATAGATCCCTGGGAACACGCTCCTAGAAATATTAGCAGACACGCAACACCAGCGAGTCCAGGACGTAGACGAGAACAATAATTAACCATGCCCAACCTCCCTGAAAATAGGTGCGTTCACATAAGCAAATGTTTGCCTAGCTGCACAAAGACCACAACGACACATAGCTATAGGGCACTCGATGTGCCTCCCAAATAATCTCAAGGGTGCGCGGAAGTAGTCCTCCGCGCACCCTTTGAGACTCAAGCCCAACGCGACACAGAGCCGTTTACTGCACGCCAGCGCATCCTATGACCGGTCTTTGGACCATACTCACCGTCCGGCGTCAAGTTATACCTTCGCTGAACCTGCATGACAGCCCGGCGCGTTCCTTGACCATAGTATCCGTCAACGTCAACGCTCATACCTTCGGCCGAATTCAGGTTAAACTGGAGAACGGTGACTTGCATTGTTGTGGAGATCACTAACCTCGAGCCAGCAATAGCGGCTCCCGCTACGGTCTGTAGGTGAAGCCGTGGGCCAGCCATTGGCAAGAGTGATAAACCTCGACGAAGTACACCTATAGAAAAGGCTTGCCGTTGTGGACTTCACGTCCGCACTGAATGAGTTAGAAACGTCCGACTCTGACGCCTGAGCGGCGCCGGGGATCCCCACGATCACCAGTGCCGAGGCGATAGCGGCAAGAAGCTTCTTCCTGAACAACATGTTCGTCCTCCAAAATCATGACGGTCGCTCCTGCGACCTGAGTCCAGGATGGCACACGCAGCGCGAGATCCGCTACCGACAAATGTAGGTAGTTTCACCGTGACCCAAGCAGGGCAGCCTTCTGGATGATCTCGACACGAGTACGGCAGCCCAATCGGCGCCGGATCTCTACCAGGTCGTCACGTACGGTCGTCCTGGCATACCCAATGGCCTGCGCGATCTCCTTGTCCGTGCAGGGCGCGTGGAGGACCAGCATGTCGTACACCATTCGCTGGCGCTTCGGCAGCTTCCTCACGCCCTCGAGGAAGTCCGCGTTCTCCTCCCGGAACCGGGCCTGCCGCCGGTAGCCCTCCACCAGGAGCCTCGTCGGCTCGGGGCCGAGCACCTGCTGCCCTTGGGAGGCTGCACGCAGACCCCTGGCAATGTCGTCCACTCCCATGTCCTTGGTCAGGAACCCCATCGTCTCGGTGGTCAGGACCTTCTCCATGTAGTCCTCGGGCACCAGCCCCGAGAGGATGACGACCTTCGTATCCGGATAACGCTCAGTTATGACCTTGGTCACCTCAACGCCATCCATAGATGGCATAGCAATATCTACAAGGGCCACGTCTGCCTGACACTTCTCCAGCGCATTAAGAGCCTCACGACCGTCTCCAGCTACAGCGACCACGTTAATGTAGGGGACGGTGCCGAGGAGGCTGCTGAGCTGACGGCGGTACCCCTCGTCATCATCAGCCAGGAGTACGCGGACCGGCTCCTTCTTCTCCAAGGCAGCACCAGTGTTCTCAGTCATGTTCTTCCTCCTTGTCTAGCGGCACCTCGTCGGTGCCGTGATCTGTTCCTACCCCTGCCGCGGGGTACGGCAGGGCGACTCCAAGCAACCAGTCGTCCTTCAGGGGCCCGTAGCTGACGTAGCCTCCGACCTGCTCAGCCCGGCGCGTCAACATGGTCAGGCCCATGCCGCCTTCCAGCCCCCTGCGCCAGGCCTCCTCAGGCGTGCCCGACGGGGCCGTCGTAGACCTGACCATGAGCTCGACCTGGTCCGGGTCAAGCACCACCTGGACCCTCACCGACGTCCCTCGTCCGGCGTACTTCAAGGCGTTGAGGCAGCCCTCCCTCAGCGCCACCGCCAGTACCGACAGGCGGGGACCGTCAAGCACCTCAGCCAGCTCCTGCTCCGAGGGGACTGAGGGGCGGAGCTCAAGGCCAGCAGCGGCCAGGAGCGTCCTGTACTCCTTCAGGACCGCCACCCAGGACCCGTCGTCTCGGACCGCCTCAGCCGCCGGGGTGCTCGCGTGAATGATCTGGCGGATCTGCCGCATTGCGCTCTGGGCGTCGGCCAGGATCTGCTCCTCGCACACCTGCGTGCGGCCCCTAGACGGCTCGCGGATCAGGTACTCCGTGTTCACCACGATCCGGGCCAGACAGGCCACCACCGAGTCATGGAGCTGCGCGGCCAGGACCGAGCGCACCCGGGAGTCCTCGGCCTCCACCCTGAGACGCCAGTACCCGACCTGCTCGTCGGCCACCTGTAGGCGGTCCTTATAAAGACGAACTACCAGCCCGACCCCGACCCCCACGACGATCTGGAAGGACCACGCCACGAAGGACCTGACACGGTCGGGGTCACCACCTATGACTGAGCCAGCCAGCAGGGCCGTGCCCGCTACGAGTACGGCCAGGTTCCAGCGACGTGCCACCCAGCCGCCGATCACCAGGACCGAGCCGATTGCCGGCGCCGTCAGCACGGCGACGTCGCTGGGAAGAGCGTTCACCACCGCCGTCACCACCAGGGCGGCACCGCCCGCGAGCCGTGGGTACCAGCCCGAGAGCCCCACGCAGACCGCTATAACAACTGAGGCGAGAAGAGTGAGCCCTGACGGCCTCTGGACACCTGGCGGGATCCAGTCCAGGACCAGGAGGGCCAGCGCCGCCCCCGCCGGGACCACCTCCCGACGAGCGAGGATCCGCTCTGCCTGACGCCGCAGAGGGAGCTGGCCACCAATGCCAGCCACCTGCCCGGCACTCATACCTGGCACCACCACAGCCAGGGGAAGAACCGGCAGGTCAGTGCCCAGCCTCCACCCAGGGGGACCTCACCGTCCGGCAACGACGGGGAGGTGGCACCAACCGTGAGGACGATCAAGGTGAGGAGGACGAGGAAGGGAGGGGAGGGGATGTGGATGTACCTATAAGTCATGAGACCCTCTATCAGGGCTAGTTATACATCCGTTTCAGTATCTCATGCAGAACGCTCCCGCGCAAGACACAGTTTGGTAACGATCGGGATTAGGTCGGCCCGGCCCCACCAGCGTGAGACCGGGCCGACCGTGTGGCTCGCGACCCCTAGGGCCGCGGTGGTACCGCCCCTTGCGGGCAGCTGCTCAGCGCTTGGCGGAGCCGACCGAGCCGAGGCGCTCACAGGCCTCGACCACGCGGGCGGCCATGCCCTCCTCAGCAGCCTTGCCCCAGGCGCGGGGGTCGTACTTCTTCTTGGAGCCGACCTCGCCGTCGACCTTCAGGACGCCGTCGTAGTTGCGGTACATCCAGTCCGCGATCGGGCGGGTGAAGGCGTACTGGGTGTCGGTGTCGACGTTCATCTTGATGACGCCGTTGCGCACCGCGGTGGCGATCTCCTCGTCGGTGGAGCCGGAGCCGCCGTGCATGACCAGGTCGAAGGGCGAGTTCTTGTCGCCGACCTTGGAGGACAGGCGGTCGCCGAGGCGCTTGGCGACCTCGTCCTGGATCTCGCCGAGGATCTCCGGGCGGAGCTTGACGTGACCGGGCTTGTAGGAGCCGTGGACGTTGCCGAAGGTCAGAGCGGTGATGTAGCGGCCGTTCTCGCCCAGGCCGAGGGCCTCGACGGCCTTCCAGGCGTCGTCGGCGGTGGTGTAGAGGTTGGCGTTCTCCTCGCCCTTGATGCCGTCTTCCTCGCCACCCACGGCGCCGATCTCGATCTCGAGAACGACGTTAGCGGCCTTGGCGCGCTTGAGCATGTCGACGGCGATCTCGATGTTGTCGTCGAGGGCCTCGGCGGAGCCGTCCCACATGTGGGAGTTGAACATCGGCAGCTCGCCGTTCTTGACCTGCTCGGCCTCGATCTCCATGAGCGGGTGGATCCAGTCGGCCAGGAGCTTCTTGGGGCAGTGGTCGGTGTGCAGACCGATGGTGACGGGGTAGAGGTCGCCCACGGCGCGGGCGTAGGCGGTGAAGGCGATCGAGCCCTTGACGCGGTCGAGGCGCGAGGACCCGGACCAGTAGGCGGCACCACCGTTGGAGATCTGGACGATGCCGTCGGACTCGGCGTCCGCGAAGCCCTTGAGGGCGGCGGAGAGGGTCTGGGACGAGGTGACGTTAATCGCGGGGACCGCGTACTTACCGGCCTTGGCGCGGTCAAGCATGTCCGCGTAGGACTCCGGAGTTGCAATGGCCACTGGGTGCCTCCTGTGTCAGTGATAAGACAGTGGTGCGTGGCCGATTGTCCCACGAAATCGGCTCGCTGTGGATCGAATCACGATCCCAGCTCACATCTCCCAATAGCCGGTCCTTCCCGTTTCGCCGCCCTGAGTCACCGGCTGCCGGCCGGTTCACCCTGGGCGATGCCTCTTAGCACTCTCGGAGCGAGAGTGCCAGAATCGAGGCGTCGGGGTAGAGAGGCGACAGGCGCCTTCGCCCACTCGGCCTCCGGAGGCTCCGGGGCCGTGACCACAGGAGGTGGTTGACATGGCAACATCTTCCTTCGATCCCTTCCACGACCTTGACCGCTGGCTCACTCACGGCCTGGTGCGCACTCCCGCGTCCGTGGGCATGCCTCTGGACCTCTACCGCAAGGATGAGTCCTTCGTGGCCCAGATCGACCTGCCCGGCGTTGATCCGGCAACGATCGACGTCGATGTCGAGGACCGCACCCTGACCATTCGCGCCGAGCGTCCCGCCCACGACGACGAGGGCGTCCAGTGGCTCGCCCACGAGCGCCCCTCGGGCACCTTCGCCCGCCAGCTCACGCTGGGCTACGGCCTGGCCCTGGACCGCATTTCAGCGACCTACACCGACGGCGTACTGACACTGACGATCCCGGTGGCCGAGGAGGCCAAGCCCCGCAAGATCGAGGTCATGCACTCCAAGACCGACCAGCCCATTATTGAGGCCGAGTCGCAGGCGTAATCCGCCGGCTCCCGCCGGCCGGCCCCAGCCGGGCCCGCGGAGTACGGAGTACTGGGTGCGCGGAGTGCTGCCGGATTCGAATCCGACAG
>ERZ772917.538-NODE-538-length-26375-cov-9.362804_pt1 | contig 26375 bp, 22 predicted proteins | sample MGYA00511187_ERZ772917 | MGnify/ENA primary metagenome ERZ772917 (study PRJEB29015, sample SAMEA2737925) | human oral metagenome | biome: human oral; feature: human-associated habitat; material: dental | place: China | collected 2012 ...
GAGGGTGACTCTTTCTCTGAACACTTAGGGGTGACTTTTTCTCTGGCTATTGACAGCCGATATAATATACGGAGGACATGGGCAGGCCGTTCGTTTCGAGATTCTGTCAGTACGGTCCGCAGATAACTTTCAAAACAATTTTCAGCAAAGGAAGTTTCAAATTTGAGGGAATCGATCGTCATCGCCGTATCCGTTCTTCTGGGCGGGTTGTTGGGACGCCTTCTGCATCTCCCCTCCGGAGTCATGGTCGGGGGAATGATCGCCGGGTTTTTCGTCAAGGGGGCCACGCTCGGCGAGCTGCCGAGCGGAGATCTGCTCTCCGTCGTCTCTCAGCTTCTCGTTGCCTACGTCATCGTATCCAACTCGGACGTCGCGTCGCTGCGCGCGCATCCCGAGGCCGTCCCCGCGGCTCTCTTCTACATCGCGCTGCTCCTGACCTTCTGCATCGGCATGGCGTTCGTCGTGACGCGCTTCTTCGGCATCGATCTCCAGACGGCCATGTACGCGACGGCGCCTGGCGCCCTTTCCGGCATGGCCCTGTCCGCGTCGGACGCCGGCGCGGAGACGCCCGTATCCCTGATCTTCCACCTGTTCCGCACGGTGATCGTCCTGATCGTCACACCTTTCGCCGCCCTGCTCCTCAAAAGATGAACGGAGTACAAAAGCTCTGGGACGAACCGCTTTGCCGGGCGCTCCGGCGCCGGATCGGCCGGGCCCTTGGGCGTTACCGCATGATCACGGAGGGGAACCGGATCGTCGTGGGGCTCTCGGGCGGAAAGGACAGCCTGCTGCTGCTGCACGCGCTGTCCGACCTCCGGCGCCGCAGCCCCGTGCGTTTCGAACTCGCCGCCTGCACCGTCGCCCTGACGGGGATGGACGTCTCGCACCTGCGGGAGTACTGCACCGCGCGGGACGTGCCCTACACGGCCCTCGAACATCCCATCATGGAGATCATCGAGAACCGCGCCGAGCGTTCGCCGTGCAGCTTCTGCGCCAACATGCGGCGCGGTCTGCTGAGCACCTGGGCGCACGACAACGGCTTCAACCGGCTGGCGCTGGGACACAGCCTGGACGACGCGGTGGAGACCTTCTTCTTGAATCTTCTCCGGGCCGGTCGGGCACGCAGCTTCCAGCCGACGGCCCACATGACGAGGTCGAACGTCACGGTCATCCGGCCCTTGATCGCCTCTCCCGAGGCGGCGATCATCGACGAGGTGAAGCGGCTGGGGCTCCCGGTCCTGGAGACGGTCTGTCCCTTCGCGGGCGGTACGGAGCGCCGGCGCGTGAAGGACCTCCTGGAGACCCTACGCCGCGATGTTCCCGACCTGTTCGCGAACGTCGTCAACGCCATGGAAAATCTGTCGGACGCCGACCGATGGATTGCAGCGGCGGATACCGGCAAAACTTAAGTTTTTTCAGCATGGATTCCGCTTCGGACCACAAATTGTACAGTATATCGAGATGAAGGAGGAACCCCGATGAGTGCGGAGAGCTGGGAGCATTGCGCCTATTGCGTCCCCATCGTCTTTTGTTTTCTGATTCGGGACGACAAAATTTTGTTGATCCGGCGTGCCAGGGAGCCCTACAAGGGCGAGGCGACGGTGCCCGGGGGGCGAAAGCGGAGGGGGGAGTCCCTTCGCGCCGCCTGCGCGCGCGAGATGCTGGAGGAGACGGGCTATACCGTCGGAGAACTGACCTTCGCGGGGATCCTGCACGTATTCCGGGACGGCGAGGACCGGGAGTACGTATCGTACTACTTCGTCTGTCATGATTTCAGCGGGGAGCTTCGGGAGAGCGACGAGGGACCGCTCTTCTGGGCCGGCCTGGACGAAAGCCTGACCCTGCCCGGCATCCATCCCTCCTACGTCAGGATCCTGCCCTACATCCGAAGCGGGACCACCGTCGATATGACCCTGCACGTCTCCTCCGACGGGCGCAGTACGACGAATCCCGATTCCGAAGGGATTTGATTCATCCGGATTTGCCTCATCCAAGGCTCAGAGGCTCCCGTCATCCTGTCGGGACAGGAGCCTCCAGAGCTCCTCGAAATCGCCGTCGAACGCCCCCGTTCGCTCGGCGTTCAAAAGCCGTCCGTCGCGATAGCGGGCATAAACCTCCGCCAGCCCCAGCGCATTGACCAACCCCCTGCCCCAGTGCTTCAGGTGCATTTTGAGAATGGCCCTCCACGCCGGGCAACGGGGCAGGATGCTTTTATAAATCCGCCGGTTCTCCGCCAGAAGGCGCGGCGTGTAGGCCGACGAGATCCCCGAGTTACGGAAGGCCGTCAGCACCCGATCGATGGCACAGAAACGCTCCCCGGCCCGGAAGAGACGGAGAATGAACTCCCAGTCCCCCGAGACCCGGCAGGAGGGATCGAAGAGTCCGTATCGTTCGTACATCCGCACCGCGACGAAGGTTGCGGGGTGGGCGATGCTCATACGACCGGTAAGGAGGCGGTGGTCGCCCACCGGGTAGACCGTCCAGCGGCGGCGCGCCTCGTCCACCACGGCCAGCTTGCCATAAAACACACCGGTATCGGGGCTTTTCCGATATGCCTCCGCCACCGTCTCCAGGGCCCAGGGCGCGTAGAGGTCGTCCGCGTTGAGAATACCGACGACATCCCCAGTGGCACGAGCCACCCCCTTGTTGAAGGCGTCGTAGATGCCCTCGTCCGGCTCGAGGACAACATGGGTCAGCCGCGGCCGATAGCGTTCGAGGATCGCCCGGGTCCCATCCGTCGAACCGCCATCAATGGCGATGTACTCGAACGGAGGGCAGGTCTGAGAGAGAACGCTGTCCAGGGCCTGCTCGACCGTCCCGGCAGCGTTGAGACAGACGGTGACGATGGAAATTTTAGGCATCTAAGGCTCCGGACAAAAACCATAGATTTCAGAAACGGAGCGAATATCGCCACTATCCAAGTCCAATAAAGGCATATCTCGTATTGCCTTCAGGCGCTTTTCCCCTGATAAGAAAGACAACTTGCCGTTATTGTCTCGAGATTCACGAAATTTACTTTCGATATAGGCTACTTCGGTCGAGACTTCTTCAAAAAAAGATCCAAGGCTCTTGTGAACAAAGAAAACATTGTTTCCGGCTGAATTACCCCCCACACAAATGTATCCTTTCTGTCGCCCCAAAGCAACTAAAGACGCGAGAGAAGCCCCATAATAAAGGTATGAATAATGGGCTTGTGACCGTACAAAATCCTTTTTATAGGGAATCGTCACCTTTTTTGTCGGACCAAAAATGCTGTTGTACTCGCAAATAACAATCTTAGGAATAATTGTTTCGATTGCATCCCACACCCAATAGTCGTTACCATCGATATCAATGCTTAAAATCCCAATTTCGTCTCGAAAACCATTATCTTGAAAAAGATTATTAATATTTTCCCGCGTCACAAAAGAACAAAGGGCCGTCAGGTCATGCCTCCAAAACAAAGATGATTCCCTGATTTTTTCTATGTTTTTGTTCCCCCCATCAATAACAAGACCCTTCCAATTATTGTGCATCAATAAAAAGCGTGTGTTGCTCTCCCGATAGTCTTCAACTCCAAATTCTATAAAAGTCGGAGGAATAAAGGGGATTTTGGAAATGATCCATTGTATGATCCCATCTTCTCCCCATTGTGAGAATACCTTGAACTCCGCGTCGCGTATGTTATTGATAGCCTGCTGGTTCTGAATGCACACAAGTTGTTTTCCCTGAAGGAATTTAAGTCCTTCAATATCATCCTCAACAGGATGCATCAAATACGTTCTGATCTTCTCAAGTATCTTTTTCATTCTCCAGTCCCCTTCTGTTCTCTGAGCATCCCACTATGTTACCCCTGCGACCTTCATTTTTAATTTTTCATGATTATCGAGTGAATTATTGCTTCGTATGCTCGCCCATACTGCCTCATGCGCTCGGGCAAAACGAGTGCCGCTTCGCGCATAGACCTTTCATCCGTGTCGGCCGAAGACGCCTGCCCCATAACAATCTTCAAGGCGCTCCACAATGCCTCGGGACAATCGGGGGGGAAATAAATACCCATTAAGGGGTTTTGTTCTCTGTGGACGGGAATGTCCGACAAGATCACTCTTTTCCCCAGGCTCTTCGCCTCTTCGACACTCGTGCTCCAACCCTCAAAATAGGAGGGATTGATCAGGGCCAGGGAATGGCGCATAAGCGCCCCCAAATCCTCAAACGGAATCCGCCCAAGGAAACGTAACCGCTCCGAAAGGTTGGAGTCAATCAATTTATGCTGCAAAAAATCGAAATAGCCGGGGTGCCGATAATCCTGTGTGGCCCCGGTACAGAGGATCAAAGGAGCGTCTTTGCCAGCCAACTTCAGGGCCTCAATGAGGATCTCGTGGTTCTTATGCTTCCAAACTTGATTGGGAACGATAAAATATGGCTCATCAAGGCCATATTTACTTTTGAGCTTATTCCAATCTCCAACTGCTCCAATGCCCTTAACGTCAGCCACGAAGGGCAGTACAAAGGTCCGTGCTTTCGCCTTGGGATAAAAGCGGAGAAAATCCTTCCGGGCATCCTCACTGCTGAAAAGAACACCTTGGGCACCTCGCGCAATATTCCAGAACGCCAGATCCCGAAACGCCCGTTCTCTGGCAGAGAAAAATTGAGGCATTCTCTTGTGCTGCAAATCAGGAATCCAGCAAAGAGCCGGGATCGAAGATACTCTGCCGAGCGGTACGGAATGGGAGAGTATATCAATGGAGTAACGGTTCAGTTCTTTTTCCAAAGCAGGATCCCTGCTCAAAAGAAGCCTGTTAAAAGTATGGCAAAACCAAGACTGCGAATAACGACGACACGGATGGTCAGGAATGACCTCGCAACCTTTCAGGACTCCGGAGGCCCCATTCGTGCCAAGCAGGACAATCTCAACATCCCTTTCCGGCAGAAGAAAAAGTGCTTTGGCAAGATTGAAGAAGTAGTTCTGGCCACCTGTCCATGCGGAAGCATCAGGCAGGCGCCATGCCACCCTCAGCATGCCGTCCCCACCTCACGTTCAAACCAGTCCCAATAAGACTTCAAACCGACCATAAAATCCACTTTTGGGGAAAACCCCCAAGTCCGGATTCTTTGCACGTCTGCCACCAAAGAATAGGGGTCGCCACTGCGTTCCCTCCCGGAGAACCGAGGAAGTACCGCGGGATCGTGCAACGCCCCTAAAGCCTCCAAGACCGACCGGACGGAGCGAGCCGCCCCCGATCCTCCATTCACGATCGGGCAAAGGGAAGAGGCGTGCTCTCCTGCCAACGCAATCAAACGTACGGCATCCTCCACATGAAGCCAATCCCGCTCCTCGTTTCCCGTACCTTCAAAGATAAAGGCATCCCCGTACAACTTCTTGCAGGCGTCCCAGAGGAGCTGCTTGCGAAGCCCCTCGCCGTAGAGGGAGAAGAAGCGAATCACCGCTATCGGGAGTTTCCAATAGGCAGCGTAAAACCGGCACATATCCTCCGCGAGACATTTGTGCAGGCCATAGGGGGATAGAGGGGCAAGAGGGATGTCCTCCCTCTTAGGCCCCCCCTTGCCGACGTCTCCATAGACGGCTGCGCTGGATAGGACGACGACTCTTATCCGAGGAATGAGACGCCTGGAAAACTCCAAGACCTCCGACAAGATCTGTACGTTCCGCCGAAAGTCCTCAGCGGGGTTCTTAATAGCCAGCCTCACCGACGCCCCTCCAGCACAATGGTACAGAACGGAGGGTGCCCCGTAGCGGTTGGCGGCCGATTCGAGACTCTTCAGTCCGATATCGGCATCAAAAAAGACCCCGTCGGAAATTTTTCCGGCTTTCGCGCGATGGCCGATACGCACCGTCTGGAGGCCCAGAGCCTCACAATAGGAGGCCATGCGGGCTCCGACAAACCCTCCTGCCCCGGTCACAAAGGCAGTGCCGTTCATCGTCCGGGGACCTTCAATACCCGAACCGGGCAAGCCGGATTCCCGGCTACCAGCGTATAAGGGGAAACATCCTTTGTGACAACCGACCCAGCACCTACAACTGCCCCTTCCTCTATCGTCACGCCAGGTAAAATGATGCTTTTCGCCGCAATCCAGACATCGTCCTTAATGACCACAGGCCTGGCATTGAGGTCTACCCCCCCAGGGTGACCCAAGGTCCGTATTGCAATAAATTGCCTGTGTCTGGCTTCAGCATCATCCACAGGATGTGTAGTATTGTCGAAGATATCGACATCATGGGCAATAAGTACTCGATTCCCGATACAAATAGACTTTGCAGACCAAATGTGAGAATTTTCTCCGAGGTAACAAGACTCTCCCATCTCGATTTTTCCATCATCAGGGAATGTCAACAATTCCCCCCGCAAGACAGAACCAGCACCAATACGAATACCTCCGTCCTTGCCAGACAAATTGGAAAGTCGAGTTGAGGGAAACAACTCAACTGAAGGCTCTACATGACAGGAGGAAGAGATCTTGCACCAAAGATACCATCGGATGAGGGGACTCGTCAATCGATGCCATACCCCGATAAGACCCCTTTGCAGCAACAACCCCATGCGTATCGTCCTTTCATCTACTTAAAGGAAACAAAAACAATCCTCTTGAGTTTGGAAAACAGACTCATTCCCCAGGATACCTCCCTCAAGGACTTCTGAAAATCTTCTACAATCCGCTTGTTGACTTCTGGTACTACACGTCCTAATTCCGTATAATTTGAAACGATAGAGGTATTGAAATGTTCCGGATCGGAACGACCGCAATGCACGCCACTTCCATCGAAACCGGTGTTCTTTACGAAAGAGGACGCAGGAAAGAGTGATATCTTGTTTAAAAGAAAAGTGGAGGCATACCAACGTATGGCCCAGGAATCTATCTTTCCCGTTGCCTGCCGATCCAAAAGACGGGTATAAGGATAAGAATGATTTAGATCGAAGACACGAGAAAGTCCCCGCCGCCGGATTTCCCCAAGGAGGTACTTTGCGTCGGGATTGAACAGCCGCCAAGAGCGGCTCCAGGCACCCCAGCCCCAGCTTCCCGTCACAGGCAGAAAAAAACTTCGAGGCAAGATGCCCCCTTTCAACGGGAACATGTGCGCCTGGACACTCGCAACCTCCTCGTTCTCCTTATAAAGCTCCAGTCCCTCATTCATGTAGTCCAGAAAATACGGGCTTGTCAGCAGGTCGTCCTCCAAGACGATGACCTTATTGAACTCCTCTACGACCTGAGAAACTCCAGAAATCACCGAGGCGGCGAGCCCATGATTCTCGTCACTTGCCGTCACATCGACGGAGGCAAAGCCGTCTATGGAAGCGACATAACGCCGCACCTCATCCACAGCAGGGCGTGCGCTGTCGTCCTTTGGCCCATCGGCGAACACGAACAAACGGCTTCGCGGCGCCAGGCGATTGGCGCGCAGAGCCTCAATCGTCCTGCGCGTATGCTCGGGGCGGTTGTAGACAAACAAAACGATGGGAGCAAGATTACAGGACACGCACCTCTCACCTCAGCATCGGGACTTCAACAATCTCTCAATCGGATAGAGCACCAGATAGGCCATAAAAGCACGAAAACGTACCGTCGTGGGTATCTTTCCCGTAAATATCCTGCAGAGGCGCCCACTTCCACGAAGGGACAAAAGGAGCTCCTGCAAATCATTTTGTATGGTACGCGGCACATTGCGATTAATCCAATCCACAAACTCGGGGCGAACGGCCTCGGACAGGATACTTCGATCAAGCGGCTTCAAAGGGACCCGATCATACGCCTGATAGAACAACGTGTTGGGCAATCGTTTCACTCGACAATCATCGTTCACCATAATGCCGTTTTTCCTGAAAAAGTCCTGTTGCCATATTCTGTTCTTCCGCCTGCCTGGAGACAAGTTAAGCATAGCAGTTGCAAGTGGCAAGTCCTTAAAAGGAGTCCATGGCGAAAAAGACAGTTTTTCCGGCACACGAAAAAGATAAGAAAAAAGCATTTGTTTATGACGGATCATTTCCACAACCCTGTTCTTGGGGTCGGACAGCATCTCTCGATTTTTATCCCAGTAGAGTTGCCGCATCTTAGAACATTGAACACGCCCCAAACAAGCTTCAACATCGGTGCACATGCCATGACGAAGTCCTAAATTTGTCAACATTTCAGGCCCCGACACCTCGGGAATATCGTCGCATCCCGCCCAATCATCCCCCAGAATGCCGGATAAAACCGGGAAAGGAAATTCTTTTTTCTCCGGCTCGTCAAGGCAAAGGCGTTTCCTGATGGTATCGTAAAACTCAAAATGGGCCATCCCATGTGCGTGAACCGACACCCCGTAAAGATCATACCAGTCCTCTAAGTGTCGAAAAAAAGCACCCAGCTCAACCTGTTCCCACCGCGTTCCCAAACGCCTGGAGAGCTCCCGGGCGTAGATGACTTCAAAAGAACGGCTCTGTGGGGAAGTGGCCCCAAAAGAAAAGGAACGGATTCGCTTCTTGTCCTTAACCATCCAATTCAGGATTCGAGAATCATAGCCCCCGCTGGTGGGAATGACAATCTCCCCATCAACCGACGCCTCCCATCGCTGCACGATGTCACGAAGATAGTCCCAGATCTCATCTTCGCTCCAGTGTATCGATTCAAGACAATGCAAGGCCTTATCCTCTAAATGACGTACCTCAAGACTGCCATCGTCTCGGCGAAGCAGCTGGGAGGAGTGAGGCAGAAAATGGACATCCTTCACGGGGGTATGCCCAAAGACACAATACCCGAAGTCAAGGTAATCCTGCAAGCCTTCCCTGTCGATTTCCAAATTGGATAAGTCGATAACATCATTGATGCAGGTACCGAAACGCCCCGTCCTGGAGTTATAGAAACATCGGGTGAAATTCACCCAATCCGTCTCGAACAAAATCTCCATTTCGGTTTTCCTCCTAATTTTTTCGATGCTGCGATCACTTCTCGGGGACAGAAGCAAAGAGTTTGCGCCGCTTACGTACAATCCTATAGGCCGGATTGGCCTCTTTCAAAATGACCTCTATTTCCCTGTCCATATCGGGTAAGTCTGGATAGTAGTAGTAATTATAAAAACAGGCAACCTTAGGAGCAAAACGTCTCAGGGTTTCTTGGGCCCCTTGGAGCAATTTAACCTCGAACCCCTGAACAGAGGCTTTGATGAAATCCACACGCGCCAGCTTTTGTTCCCCAACCAGCGTATCAATCGTTGTAATCCGAACCTTTTCTTTTTGGCCAGTCCCGGAAATCAGAAAGTTATTGCCCATTGAGCTGTTGACGTCCTCGGTCATCTCCAATTCACCAAGGGTAGCGCCCAGCCCCTCGCGGAAAGGATAAATACCGGGATTCAACCCTGCTGTCTTTTGAAGGTATTGGAAGTTGGCTCTCCCCGGCTCGAATGCATACACTGTTGCCCCTTTTGCAGAGGCATAGGCGGCAAAATCTCCAATCCAGCTTCCTGCATCGACAACGACATCGTCGGGCATGACTCGGACATCTACATGCTCATTGCGCAATTCGTAAAAATCAACTTTCAACAGGGCTTCATAAGGCTTGATCAGTTCTTCGTCATAACAATCATTCAAAAAGCAATAAGGATAAAACGAAGAATAAAAAGTTCCCTCCCAAAGGATTTTACGAGTTTCTTCATCTAAAAGCGGTAGTTTTGCATCTCGTATGTGATAATACTCCGCTTTTTTGAATTCTCTCTCCCTCCTACAGGCAACGTGATTCTGAACAAGATACGGATAAAAAAAACCTCTCTTCCGGGCAAAACACCATCGAAGATAATCTACAAAAAACAATAGAAACTCGAAAGGAGTGTCGATTCCATAACGAACCCTTTCAATCCTGCTTTTCAAAGAGTTTTTCAATCCCATCTTCAAGGCCCCCAAAATCCATGACGCTTCAAATCCACAGGACAGAGAGGCGATAACCTCCGATAAAGACAGGCATCCCTCTACTCAACATGCAACGCCAGAGGAGAAACGGCAACGTAATTCGAGTACTGAAAATTATCCATTACCGGATAGTAAGGACGCTTCCAAAGGCCTCCAGGCATAAGCTTACATACCACAAACCCCTTCGACTCCAACAGTCGATAGAGAGAACGCAGGGAGGTCATGGAGTCGATCCCGGCTCCTCCATATTCGAACTGGATCAAGTCGACAAAGTCCGGCCGCAAAAACTCTCCCATACCCACCAATGCTTTCAGTTCATGCCCCTCCACATCCACTTTAAGCAAGTGAATATGAGCAACGCCACAGGCTGCTGCATACCCCTCAAGCGTTATTGTCCTGACCTCCATCGACATATCCGCAGATACGCCGCATGAAAGAGGATCCCGCCGATAAAAAGAGGCCAATGCATTCCTCGGATCCGCATACCAGATCGTCGCTGTACCTTCCGAATCGGATACGGCGACCTCGTTCAAAAAGACATTTCGACGTTCCGCAAACAGTTCGCGCAAATGCGCTATACACCCGGGCATGGGGTCAAAAAGGTGTACTTCCGCATTGGGAATGCGACTCAGAAGCATCTGGCTATAGTCACCAACATTGGCCCCAACATCAAAGGCGGTAAATATCCCCGCCTGGCAGGGAAGGGGCAGGTTAGAGACAAAATAAGCCTCTCCGTTGCGATCGGGTTGGGAATCGTTCAAATTCTCTGCCCAAGCATAAAGACGCCATGCTGCCTTTTTAACAAAAGACCTCAGGCGAAAATTTCTCAGCATATAACCTCACTCCAATTTTACACTTTTCAAGCGACACTGAAGCGGAATAGGAATCCACAGGTATTCCACCATCCCTTAATTCCCTATAAAAGCTGGCCAGTTAACTCCCATCTGTCGCCAAAAGCCAAAAGACCCCACCTTCGCTCCGGGGAATATGGTGATGAAAAAAGACGCCCCGAAAGACTGAAAAAAATGATGGGAGCCTGCGCACTGTCCACGACCATCTCCCTGCGAAACAGGCTGGAAAATAATTTTAGTTGATAAGTTCCGATATTTAGCACATCGACCCGAATAGGAACCTTCAATATAACTCTTCCCCGCAAAGTTGGCAGCTCGCCATCTCCTCCCATTTGATCCGTCTGATAACTGTACCAAAGTAGAGTGCCATTTTCTTCATAGAGAGCATACCCGACCTCCAGCGCCGGGTCCGGGACCTCGACAATCCCCTCGATCTCGACCCAAACCTTGTCCTTGCGCTCCAAAGGACCCGAGATAGCCTTCCCATCCTCCCCGTAGAGGCCGAAGCGCAGCGGCTTGAACCAGGGGTTCTCGAAGAGGCTGCCCGGGTTTCTCCACTCGGCCGTCGCGCTCGTATCCCTCGAGACGTTCAGGTACTCCCGCACCCCGGCGGAGACGTCCGGCGTGTCCAGCGCCACCCGGCCCCGCTCCAGGCACACCACCCGATTGCAGAGCTGCGAGATGGCCCCCATGTTGTGGCTGACGAACAGGATCGTCCGGCCCTGCCTGTGGCTTACCTCGTCCATCTTTCCCATGCACTTCTTCTGGAACTCCGCGTCCCCCACCGCCAGGACCTCGTCGATCATCAGGATCTCCGTATCCAGGTGCGCGGCCACGGCGAAGGCCAGGCGCACGTACATGCCGCTGGAGTAGCGCTTCACCGGCGTGTCCAAAAACTTCTCCACCCCCGCGAAGTCCACGATGGCGTCGAAGTTCCGCCGAATCTCCGCCTTGCTCATCCCAAGGATGGCGCCGTTCAGATAGATGTTCTCCCGCCCCGTCAGCTCGGGGTGAAAGCCCGTCCCGACCTCCAGCAGACTGGCGACGCGCCCCCTGAGGGACACGCGCCCCGTCGTGGGCTCCGTGATGCGGCTCAGGATCTTGAGCAGCGTGGACTTGCCCGCCCCGTTGCGCCCGATGACCCCGACGCGCTCCCCCTCCTCGACCTCGAAGGAGAGGTCCGACAGCGCCCAGAAATCCTCGACGGCCGGATTTTCCCCCCCCGCGCTCCTCGCAAAAGGATGGCGCAGCCTGCGCCCCAGGCGTTTCGCCCGGTCGACCAGCACGTCCCGCAGCGCGATGTAGCGCTGCGGCGATTTGTGCGCCAACAAATACTTCTTGCCCAATCCCTCGATCTTGATAACGGTGTTCGTCATTTACAGCTCCTTACAGGCAGGATCAGGTGAAAGGAGATCACGATATACGATCCTCCGCGTCATGGGGGAAAGCTCCCGGTTCTCCTCCATGGGACTCGCTCCCCTCAGATGAAGTCCGCGAAGAAGCGCTCGGTACGGCGGAAGAACCACACTCCGCTGGAAAAGGCCAGGACGGAGATCGCCGCAGAGATCAGGAAACCCGGCAGGTAGAGCGAGCTCGCCGTCCCCTGCACGCACCACCGAAATCCGTCGATCACCCCGACCATGGGATTGAGGCTGTAGAGCAGCCGCCAGCGTTCGGGCACGACGGAGCTGGAGAACCCCACAGGCGAGACGTAGAGGCCGAACTGCACCAGGAACGGGACGATATAACGGAAGTCCCGATACTTCACGTTCAGGGCGGACAGCCAGAACCCCGCCCCCAAGGCCGCCAGGGTCGCAAGCAAAAAGAAAAACGGCATGAACAGGAGCGTCCAGGAGGGGATGAAGCCATATCCCAACATCAGCAACCCCAAAAGCACCAGGGAGATCAGGAAGTCCACCGCGCTCACGATGACCGAACTGGCCGGAACGATCAGGCGCGGAAAGTATACCTTGCTGATCAGGCGCGACTCCGCGATCAGGGAATTCGAGCTCTCCTGCATCGCGTTGGCGAAGTACTGCCACGGCAGCATCGCGGAGAACACCAAGATGGGATAGGGAACGCCCTCGCTGGGCAGTTTGGCCAGCCGCCCGAACACGATGGTGAACACCAGCATGGTCAGGAGGGGCCGGATCACGCTCCAGGCGATGCCGATGACCGTCTGCTTGTAGCGCACCAGGATGTCGCGCCAGGCCAGAAAATAAAACAGCTCCCGGTAACGCAGGAGCTCCCGGAAAAAGGCGACCGTCGTTCGGTTGGGCTCGATGATCAGGTCGAACCCGGCATTCGTGGAATTGTCCGTCATGTTATCCCGCATCCCTCACTTGTTCCTGCAGCAGCCCATCCTGCTCGCCCCAGACGAACAGGGATTCCTCGGGACGCAGAGTCCCCCGAAGCATCTCGTACTCCCCGGGAGTCAGGACAAGCACCCGGACCTTCCGGGCAATCATCCCTTCCACCTTCTCCACCAGCTCGCCCAGGTACTGCCGGTCGATCTCCCCGACCAGGGTCAGGTCGATAATCCCGCCGTCGATCCCGTGGGCGTAGTCGCCCGTGATCAGGGCGAGGCGGACGGTCCCCAGGCGCTCGACGATCCCCTCCACAACCTGATCGATCCCCAAAACCTTACGCACGATGCGATGGAGCTCGGGGAAGAGGGGGTGCCTCCTGCAGGCCCGGTAGGTACGCTTTCGCCCCCCCTCCGGCACCTCCTCGAGGAAGCCGGCCGAGCACAGACGGTTCAGCTCCACCCGCACGGCATTGGTCGACTCCCCGAACTCGTCCGCCAGGCCGCGAAGGTAGGACGTGACCCCGGGATTCAGGAAGAACTTCATCAGCAGCTTTATACGGGTCTTGGAGGATATCAGAGAATCTATCATCATACGAGCAATTTTATTACTCGAAAATGCCTTTGTCAACGAAAATTGCCGAAGGGGGGCCGTTCGGGTTACGGAGAACCCTCCGGGCAGGCTGCTTTCTCCACGGACACTTCACGGAATACGCAGATAATCCCGTCGGCCCCGTCCACGATCCATGCAGGCATCGTTCCCGCCCGAAAAATCCATGATGAACTTACAGCGGAAGAGGGGGTCGGACAGGGCAAAACGAGACAACATACGCTATCATTGAGGAATGCTGAAAAATTTGGGCGTACGCTTACCTCGCAGTTTTGTTAACGAAATGAAATCCGAAAGGGGCGATTCGATTTTGAAGAATCCGACACAGAAGAAACCAGCACAATGGAAGGCTCTCGTTCCCGGACTGTCCCTCACCGTCGTCCTCGCCGTGCTCGCGTGGTTTTGCGGACGCCAGGTTCCCATCGTCGGCGCGCCGGTGTTCGGCATCCTTTTCGGAATGCTCGTCGCCCTGTTCGGCAATCCGCCCGCGCTGAGGGAGGGAACGCGCTTCGCCTCGAAGAGGCTGCTCCAGCTCTCCGTCGTCCTGCTGGGGTTTGAGATGAACATGAGGAACGTCCTGGCGGTCGGAAGCGAGTCCCTCGTCGTGATGGCCTTCACCCTGACCGCGGCGTTCCTCTCCGCCCGGATCATGCAGAGGGTCCTGCGGCTCGACTCCGTGACCGCAACTTTGATCGGGGTGGGGACGGCCATATGCGGCGGATCGGCCATCGCGGCGACCGCACCCGTCATCGGCGCGAAGGAGGAGGACATCGCCCACTCCATATCCACCATATTTCTCTTCAACATCGCGGCCGTCTTCATCTTTCCCGCGCTCGGACACCTTATGAGGATGGGCGACCAGGGGTTCGGGATATGGGCCGGCACGGCGGTCAACGACACCTCGTCCGTCCTCGCGGCGGGATACGCCTACAGCGACGCCGCCGGCAAGCTGGCGACCATCGTCAAACTGACGCGTACCCTGATGATCGTGCCCATCACCTTCGTGCTCGCGCTCTACACCGCCCGGACCGGGGAGGGAGCCTCGCACTTCAGCTTTTCCAAGGCCTTCCCCTGGTTCGTGCTCGGGTTCGTGGCCGCCTCCCTGCTGCACACGTCGGGGATCGTGAGCCCCGAGATATCGCGCTCCCTGACGGTGTCCGGGAAGTTCCTCATCGTCGCCGCCATGGCCGCCATCGGGCTCAACACGCACATCGGCAAACTTCTGGCCAACGGCCTGAGGCCGATCCTCATGGGTCTGGTCTGCTGGATCAGCCTGGCGGGCACGTCCCTGGTCGTGCAGCATTTTCTGGGGCTTCTGTAGCCTCACGCAGAAAAAGAGCCGGAGGATGTCCCCTGCTATGGGAACCCTCCGGCTTTCTTTCACCCTTACAGCGCTTCCTTTTTCCTAAATCCCGGCGGCCTTGCGAAGCGTCTCCGCGCGGTCCGTCCTCTCCCATCCCGGCAGGGGGGTAAGGTCGATGCGGCCCATGTGTCCGTAGGCGGCCAGCGCCCTGTACTGAGGCTTGCGCAGGTCCAGGTCCCGGATGATCGCAGCGGGCCGGAAGTCGAAATGGGCGCGCAGCAGCTCCACGATTTTCTCGTCCCCGATCTTCCCCGTGCCGAAGGTGTTGACGTTAAGGGAAACCGGCTCGGCCACGCCGATGGCGTAGGCCACCTGAATCTGGCACTCGTCGGCGATCCCCGCAGCCACGATGTTCTTCGCGGCGTAGCGCGTCATGTAGGCGCCGCTGCGGTCGACCTTGGTGGGGTCCTTGCCGGAGAAGGCCCCGCCCCCGTGGGGCACCCATCCGCCGTAGGTATCGACGATGATCTTTCGGCCCGTCAAGCCGGTGTCGGCCATGGGACCGCCCTTGACGAAACGCCCGGTCGGGTTGACGAAGATACGCGTCTCCGAATCGATCAGGTATCCGGGGACGATGGGATTGATCACGTTCTCGATGATGTCCGCACGGATCTCCTTGAGGGTCGCCTCCGGATGGTGCTGAGCGGAGACGACGATCGTATCGGCGTGGACGGCCTTCCGGCCCTCGTAGCGGAGGGAGACCTGGGTCTTGCCGTCCGGGCGCAGGTAGGAGATCGTCCCGTCGCGGCGGACCTTGCTGAGCTGACGCGCCAGGTTGTGGGCGAGGGCGATGGGCATCGGCATGAACTCCTCCGTCTCGTTGCAGGCGTAGCCGAACATCATGCCCTGGTCCCCGGCCCCGATTCTGGCGATCTCCTCCTCGGAGAGCTTCTTATCCTGCTTGTCCCGCACCTCGATGGCGTTGTCCACGCCCTGGGCGATGTCCCCGGACTGCTCGTCGATGGCCGTGAGGACCGCGCAGGTCTCGCCGTCGAACCCGTACTTGGCGCGGGTGTAGCCGATGTCCTGAACGATCCCGCGCGCCAGCTTGGGGATGTCCACGTAGGTCCGGGTCGTGATCTCTCCCGAGACCATCACCAGACCCGTCGTGCAGAGCACCTCGCAGGCCACGCGGCCGTTGGGGTCGTCCTTCAGGATTGCGTCCAGGATGCCGTCCGAGATCTGATCGGCGACCTTGTCGGGGTGCCCCTCCGTGACGGACTCCGAGGAGAAGATGAATTTTTCCGTGTTTGCCATAGTCCTACCTCCCGAGAATAAATGAACGAAAGACAAAAAAACACCCTTCCCATCGGGAAGAGTGTCCGCACAACCTTATGCTCTTCCTCTCATCATCCAGCCTCGCGGGGCTGCTGGTATTGGCACCTGATTCGACAGGTTGCCGGGCTTCATCGGGCCAGTCCCTCCACCTCTCTCGATAAGAGATCTCATTATAAAATAAATGAACATTGCCTTTGGGAAACGGAAATTCGCGTTTTCCTTCAGATTCCACTTTCTACCAGAGGATTATTGTACCCCTTTTTAACGTCCCGTCAAGGACCGTTTGCGGCCCGGCGAACCATCCCGCCCCTCCCGCCGAAGGTCAGCGCCCATCCTCCGAGACCACGTCGCCGCTCTTGATCAGGATGACGCGCTCGCCGGGGAACACGAGGTTGTACTGTTCCCGCGCCATGTGCTCGATGCCCTCCCGGGATTTGTAGAACGAAACCTTCTCCCGATAGTCGCGCACGCTGTCCTGTTTCCTGCGCAGGAGCTCCTCGCGTTCCTCGATCGCCGCGTTGAGCTGGTCGATCCTCCGCCATTCGAAGAAGTAATGCGTCCCTATGATGAGGAAGAGGAGGAGGACGAAGGCGACGAGCACGATTCTCCGCAGGGGGGGCATGTCACATCCGCTCGGGGGCGCTCACGCCCAGCAGGCTCAGGCAGGTGTGCAGGACGATGCGCACCGCGTTCGCCAGCTTGAGACGGCCGAGCTCCACCTCCCCAGCCTCGCCCAGGATGCGGTTGGTGTTGTAGAAGGAATGGAAGGCGCCGGCCAGCAGCCCCGCGTAGGCCGTCAGCATCTGAGGGGCCAGGTCCCGCGACGCGTTCTCCACCTCCCGCGGAAAGAGCGCCAGACAGTCCGCCAGCCCGCGGGCCGCCTCGTCCTCGAACAGGCTCTCGGGGATCGGAACGCCGTCCGAGCCCAGACGGTCCACACTGCCGCCCCGGGCCGTCCACTCCCGGACGACGCTGCAGATTCGGGCATGAGCGTACTGGACGTAATAGACGGGGTTGTCGCTGCTCTGCTTTTTTGCGAGGTCGAGGTCGAAGTCCAGCTGGCTGTCGCTCCGGCGCATGAGGAAGAAGAACCGCGTGGCGTCGACGCCGACCTCATCCAGGACTTCCTCCAGGGTGACGAACTCCCCCGACCGGGTCGACATCGCCACGGGATGGCCGTCCCGCATCAGGTTGACCAGCTGGATCAGCAGCACGTCGAGGTCGTCGGCCGACTTTCCGATGGCCTCCACCCCAGCCTTCATCCTCGGAATATAGCCGTGATGATCGGCCCCCCACACGTCGATGACCCGATCGAACCCGCGGGTCACGAACTTGTCCCGATGATAGGCGATATCCGACGCGAAATAGGTGGGCGCCCCGCTGTTGCGGATCAGTACGCGATCCTTGTCGTCCTCAAAATCGGTCGTCTTGAACCAGAGCGCACCGTCCGACTCGAAGGCGAAGTCGCGCCTCTTGAGGTCCTCCATGGCCTGGCGTACCAGATCCCGCTCGTAAAGGGTGGCCTCGGAGAACCAGACGTCGAAGCGGACCCCGAAACGCCCCAGGTCCTCCTTGATCCGCCCCAGGATGACGTCCCCCGCGTACCGCTTGAACCAGGGCAGGCTCTCCGAAAGCGGCTCCGCCAGGAAACGGTCGCCCTCCCGCTCCAGGACCGTGCGGGCAAGGTCTCTTATGTAAGCGCCCTTGTAGCCGTTCTCGGGGAAGGGAGCAAGTTCGGGACGCCCCGCCAGCTCGAAATAGCGGGCCTGAGCGGAACGTCCCAGGATATCCATCTGGAGCCCCGCGTCGTTGATGTAGTACTCCCGCTCGACATTCCAGCCCGTGAAGGCAAGGATGCCCGCGACGACGTCCCCCACCGCCGCGCCGCGGCCGTGGCCGACGTGCAGCGGCCCCGTTGGGTTGGCGCTGACGAACTCCACCTGCACCTTCCGCCCGCCTCCCAGGTCCGAGGAACCGTACCGCTTCCCCATGGAAAGGACCTCGTCCGCGACGGAGGCGAACCATTTTTTCGAGAGGAAAAAGTTGATGAACCCCGGCCCGGCGACCTCGATTTTATCGAAGAAACCGCTTCCATCCTCGCTCAGCCGCCCGACGATCCGGGCAGCCAACGTCCTCGGGGGCATGGAAAACGCCTTGGAGAGCTGCATGGCGGCGCTGGCCGAACGATCCCCCTGCCCCTCGTGCCTGGGACGTTCCAGCTCGAACGCCATCCCCTCCGGGAGGGGCTTCCCCAACTCCTCCGCGACGCTCCGGACAGCCCGAAGCAGAGCCTCCCTCGGGTAGGAAACGGCCGAACCCCGCATCAATTCATCCGACATCTCCGCACTACCTTTCCCTTATATAAAGAACTTTTTGCCCGCAGGGCGAGCGGACGCTCCCGTCCCTATTCCTTGCCCCTCATCAGCAACGGCAGGGGGCGCGCCGAAAAATTGCGCCAAAGGTCCAGTGCCATCTTCAAAGGGGCTCCGTCCTCCTCCGCCAGCCTCGTCGCCGAAACCTGGAGCCGGACCTCCGCCGTCACCTTCTTCAGCTTGGACGCCTTGAAGTTTTCCCCATAGAGCACCTTTCCGGAGGCGCGTTCCGTGTCCGCGGGGAGCATCACCTTCTCGACTCCCGGAGGCAGCTGCAGGCTGACCCTCTGTTCCATCAGGAAGGGAAAGGCCAGCTCCACGGGAACGGAGTCACCGGGCAGGGATTGAAGGGACTCGGGGACGAACGCCGGAAGGATGACCAGCAGGTTCTTCCCCTGAGTCCCCATGATCCCCGGCATCTCGCCGATGCTGAAGGCCAGCTCGGCCTCCCCGCCGGACTCCTTGAGTGCGGCAGCCTCGTAGCCCCTCAGGTTCCGGAAGAGCGAGGGAAGGAGCTCCCCCGCACGGCCGTCCTCCCAGGCGCGAAAGAACAGGGAACGCCATGCGCCGCGCGCCTGGAGGCGCACCGTACCGCTCAGCGCCCCGCCGGGACTCAGGCTCAGATCGAAGAGGGCGCGCAATCGGTTTTCCGATGCCTTCGCCTCCGGTATCCTCCTGCCCGCAATGCGTCCCTCCCCGTCCGGGGCGAATATCCGGCACCCCATCAGAAGGGGCGAGGTCCTCCCCATCCTGGGGGCGTCGTCCATATCGCAGAAGAAGCTCCCCTTGAACCTGGCGCCCTTGAAGGGGGGGACCTCCAGGACCGGGGCCAGCAGAAGCCCCGGACAGACGGGGCTGTCCGCGTCGGGCTCGAGGGGCGTCCTCCAGTGCAGAAGGGCGTTCACCCCCCGCTCCTTGAGCCAGGCATGGGCCATCAGGAGCTTCTCCCCGCCTGTCCAGGGCCCCTCCGAGGGCAGCGTCCTACGGCAGCCCTCCGGGAGGATGGTCTCGGGCTGCTCGTACAGCCAGGAGAGCAGGGCGGCCGTTCCCGCCTCCGTCCCCTTTCGGAAGCCCTCGACGGCCTGCGACGGGGGCTGAGGGACGGCGGAGGCGGCCTCGTCCCGCATCAAGTTGGCGAGTCCCTCGGCCCCCTGGCGCATGCCGAAGACGACCCCGCCCCGGGTGGAGGCGCGAAGCCCCCCCGGGACCAAGGGGGCGGCGTTGACGGTCCGCCAGGTATAGACCGCCCTCCCCTTGCCCTTTTCCACCTCGGGACGGACGTTCTGAAAGGAACGATGGAAGAAGGGCCGCCCCTCGGGCACCGAGACCTCGACGATCGATTCCCAGACGGGCAGCGACTCCTGGGTCCAGACCAGATCCTCGAGGGAGAGATTCTCCGGGAAGGAGTCCTGCCAGCACAGGACCAGGATGAACGCCTCGGGGAGCCCCTCGAACCGCACGGAGCGCATCGTCACGCCCCCCTGGTCCCGCTCGGCGGGGAGAACGTCGGCGATCTTCCGGCCGGAATCGAAGGCATAGACCCCCGCCTCCAGGACCCTCGCGGTCCCTCCCGGAGGATTGGGGATATCCCAGTTCAGCCATCGCTTGTCCAGGCCGCTGCGCCCCAGCAGCACCCAGAGATGGGTCCGTTCCATTCCCCCATCCGGGGCAGGGCCGCAGGAGACCCGTTTGAGCCAGACGATGCCCCGCGCGTCGGGATACGTCGAGAAGTCCGGGTTCACCTGCCGCATCCGCGCAAGATCGTACTCGGGGACCGACGCTCCCGCAGGCGGCGGACACAGGAAAAAGATTCCAAGAAAGATTCCGAGGATGGCCCCCGAAGACAGAAGTTTTCTCGACAAGAACTTCACCATCGGACTCATTCGACGCACTCCTTCCTCATTCCGATGCCCCCTCATTAAACACACTCCTCCCTCAACGGCAATGTCCGCGGGAGGAAAGCGCGGGGGAGGCTTCAGCGGATGAAACTCAGGCGCCCTTGCCGCAGCAGTGCTTGTACTTCTTTCCACTGCCGCAGGGGCAGGGATCGTTGCGCCCCACCCGGGGGCCCTTACGGACGGGCTCGGGCCGCCCCTCACCGCGGGGAAGCTCCTCGGGCATGGCGTCCTCATGTCCCTGCCCAAAACCGGGGAGGGCAAAATCGCGCCCCTCGGAGACCCGACGCGGACCGCGGCGCTCCTCCTCGGTCACCACGCGGACCCGGAAGAACTGTTCCGCAAAGGACTCCCGCACCCGCAGCATCATCTCCTGAAAAAGGTTGTAGGACTCGAACTGGTACTCCAGCAGCGGGTCCTTCTGCCCTATGGCCCGGAGGCCGATACCGCGCCTCAGTTCGTCCATCGCCAGGAGATGGTCGCGCCAGGCGTCGTCCAGGGTGTTCAGCACCACGTAGCGCACCAGCCCCCCGGCGACCTCCGGGGTCAGCTCCTCGGTCTTTTTGTCGTAGCGCGCCTTCAGGGAGGCGACGATCTCGTCCCGTACCAGCTCCATGCCGGCCTGGCTGTCGATGCGCCCCACCAGCTCGTCGCTGCCGGGGCCGAAGATGGCGCGCATCCGCGCCGCAGCCCGTCCGGCGTCCGGCTCCCCCTCCCCGGGGAAATAGCGGTCCAGAATCTCGACGATGACGCCGTTCACGACCCCCCAGCCGTAATCGACCATATCCCCCTCGTTCAGGATCGTCTGCCGTTCGTCGTAGACGGCCTCGCGCTGGCGGTTCATGACGTTGTCGTAGGCCAGCAGCTGCTTGCGGATGTCGAAGTGCATCTGCTCGACCTTGTGCTGGGAGGACTCGATGACCTTCGAGAGCATTCCGGACTCGATAGCCTCGCCGTCCTTCATGCCCAGCCGGCCCATCAGGCCCTGGATGCGCTCCGAGCCGAAGAGGCGCAGCAGGTTGTCCTCCAACGAGAGGTAAAAACGGCTCATGCCGGGGTCGCCCTGGCGGCCGGAACGGCCCCGAAGCTGGTTGTCGATGCGCCGGGACTCGTGGCGCTCCGTCCCGATGATCGCCAGTCCGCCCAATGCGGCGACCTTGTCGTGCTCTCCACGGCAGAGCTCGCGGAACTCCTCCAGCCGGGCCTCGTAAGCCTTTTTGATGCGGCCGAAGACGGCGCGCAGAAACTCCAGCCCGCTCCCCTCCTCCGCGATGCGGCGGTCCCGGAGGTAGTTGCGCGCGAGGTCTTCGGCCTGGAGGTTGGAGTAGCGCACGAAGTAGCCGTAAACGTCCTCCTCGTCCATTCCCTTGACCGTCCATTCCAGGGACGGCCTGTCGGAGAGGAGCTTCTCCCTGGCCAGAAACTCCGGGTTGCCCCCAAGCATGATGTCCGTGCCGCGGCCGGCCATGTTCGTCGCCACCGTCACGGCGCCGAGGTGCCCGGCCTGGGCCACGATGTGGGCCTCCTTCTCGTGGTGCTTGGCGTTCAGCACCTGATGCGGGACCTTACGGGCCTTGAGCAGCTTGCTGACCCGCTCGGAGTTCTCGATGGACGTCGTCCCGACGAGGACGGGCTGTCCGCGCTTGTGGCATTCCTCGACGTCGTCCGCGACGGCGCCGAACTTCTCGAGCATCGTCCCGTAGATCACGTCGGAACAGTCCTGGCGGATCATCTTCCGGTGCGTCGGGATGGTCACGACCTGGAGCCCGTAGATCTCCTTGAACTCCTCGGCCTCCGTGGCCGCGGTGCCCGTCATCCCGGCCAGCTTACGGTACATGCGGAAGTAGTTCTGAAGCGTGATCGTCGCCAGGGTCTGGCTCTCGCGCCCCACCTTGACGCGCTCCTTCGCCTCGATGGCCTGATGGAGCCCGTCCGAGTAACGGCGCCCCACCATGAGGCGCCCCGTGAACTCGTCGACGATCACGATCTCCCCGTCCTTCACGACGTAGTCGACGTCGCGCTGGAACAGGCGGTGGGCCTTCAGAGCCTGTACGATGCGGTGCGCCAGCTCGGACTTCGCCGCGTCCGAGAAGAGCCCCGGCATCCCAAGGAGGTCCTCGCAGCGCTGGATTCCGGCCTCCGTGACGGCGATGCTGCGCTCCTTCTCGTCCTTCTCGTAGTCCTTTCCCTCCGTCAGCTGGCGCGCCACCCCGTCCGCCTTGACGTAAAGCTCCACGTTGTCGTCGGACGGGCCCGAGATGATGAGGGGCGTCCGCGCCTCGTCCACGAGGATCGAGTCCACCTCGTCGACGATGCAGTAGGCATGGGAGCGCTGGACCATCTGCTCGGCGTGCATGACCATGTTGTCCCTCAGGTAGTCGAACCCGAACTCGCTGTTCGTCCCGTAGGTGATGTCCGCCCTGTAGGCCTCGTAGCGCTCCTCCGGAGGCATGTAGGGGTAGATGACGCCCACGGAGAGCCCCAGGAAGTTGTAGATCGGGGCCATCCACGCGGCGTCGCGCTTCGCAAGGTAGTCGTTGACCGTGATCAGGTGGACGCCCTCGCCGGAGAGCGCGTTCAGGACGACGGCCAGCGTGGCCACGAGGGTCTTCCCCTCGCCGGTCCGCATCTCGGCGATTCGGCCGTCGTGCAGGGCCATGCCTCCAATCAGCTGTACGTCGTAGTGCCGGAGCCCTATCGTCCTCCGGGAGACCTCGCGCACGAGCGCGAAGACCTCGACGAGAAGTTCCTCCAGGGGCTCCCCGTCCCGGGCCCGCTCGCGCAGACGCGCGCCCATGGCGCGCAGCTCGTCCTCACTCCGGGACTCCAGGTTCTCCGAGAGCTCGTTGATCTGCTCCACGACGCCCTCGTACTTTCTCAGCGCACGGTCGTTGGGGTCGAGCCCCAGCGCCCTCCTAAGTGTGTTCCATATCATTTCCGCTCATTCACCTCTGACGGCGCCCCCTCGGCCGGGAGCGTCCTGATCGTATATCAAGTCCGCGTATCAAAGTTTATAGAGTAGATTCAAATGTTCATTATAGCGCACCGGCCGGAAAACTCCCGAAACCAATAATCCTATGCCATTTCAATTCTTAAGGAAACGCCGATTTAATCGAAGCCCCTGGTGATACCCCAGCTTGCCTGTTTTAAGGAGGACACTTGCCGGGGCCGCCGCTATCCCCAAAGGGGAGCCTTCCGGCCAGCCGCTCGCTTCGCTTGCGGCCCGATCAGTCCCACGGTAGCGGCATGGGGATTTAAGCAAACTGCCGGCGAGGCGCAGCGAGCTGCGCGAATCGCTCAGGGGTTTCATCAGGCGGTTTTCCCGGGCGTCGAAGGCGAGGGTACGAGGTTTCGCCTCGACGTAAGCGACCGACGCAGCATCCGGGGCTTGACAGCCCCGAAGGGCTGGGCGTCCGCTTACAGGGACTTCCAGCTCTTGAACCCCTGGCCCAGCACCTCGGTCGCGTCGCAGATGGAGACGAAGGCATTTGGGTCCTTTTCCTTGAGGAAGGCCTTGAGCTGAACGATCTGCCGCGGCTCCAGCAGGGAGATGAGCACGGGGCGGGGCTGTCCCGTGTAGGCTCCGTGCCCCTCGAGGCGGGTCACGCCCTTACCCTTCGAGGTGATGAAACGGCAGACGTCCTCCGGGATGTTCGTGATGATGAAGGCCTGCTTGCGTTTGTCGAAGCTCCGCGTCATGCCGTCCAGGGTAACGCCGAAGACATAAAGCCCGACGGCTCCATACACGACCGACTCCAGGCCGATGACCCCGGCCGAGAGCGAGAGGATGAAGAAGTTGACGAAGATGGAGAATCGCCCCACCTCGATCCCGTAGCGTCGGCGCATGACCATCGCGACGATGTCGAGCCCGCCGCTCGACCCTCCCACGTTGAAGAGCATCCCGATGGCGACTCCCTTCAAAAGCCCCGTGATCACCGTGGCCATGAACTTGTCCCGGGGCAGGTTCAGGGGGACGCCCCGGAATATCGGGATGAACAGCGAGAACACCACGATGGAGGAGAAGGTCAGCACCAGGAAGCGCAGGTTCAGGCTTTTGTGCCCCCAGACGATCAGGAGGACGTTGCCGATGAAGATCACCCAGCTGGGGGATATCCCGAAGACGTAATTGGAGAGGACGGCGAGCCCGGAGATCCCGAGGTCGGGAAAGCGATAGGGCAGGGTGAAATAATTGACCGCGAAGGCGAAGATGATGTTGGCCGACAGGACGGCGAGCACGGACCGCCACTCCCGCCTCAGCAGGCCCGGCAGGAAAAGAAGAAAGTTTTTGACCAGAGCGCTCTTTTCGGCTAGGACGTTCACGACCGACGACACCTTTCGTTCAGAGATCGGGCGGAAATGCAAGATTCCTCCCGCGGCAAGCGATATTGTATAATAATCAGGTTGGACACGGAACAATTCCAACATGAACGAATCCGACTCGGAGACGTATCATATCAGCCGCGCGGGGCGAAAGGCAGAGTAAAAATACCGCGAAGGCCCCTTTCGACCGGGGCGCACCGCGGGTTGGGATCTTTTCGGACGATCAGGAATACGGCGATCGAGAATGCAGATTGTCACGGAGGAAAACGCAGCGAGATGACTCAGGACACACGGAACGCGGAGGGCGGCTACGACGCCGGAAGCATACAGGTACTGGAAGGACTCGAGGCCGTTCGCAAGCGCCCCGGCATGTACATCGGGGACACCGGGAGCCGGGGCCTCCATCACCTCATCTACGAGGTCGTCGACAACGCCGTAGACGAGGCGATCGGCGGCTACTGCGACCGCATCGAGGTCACCATCCACGCGGACGAGAGCATCAGCGTCCGGGACAACGGGCGCGGCATCCCCACGGACCCGCACCCCTACAACGGGCGTCCGACCTGCGAGGTCGTCCTCACCATCCTGCACGCGGGGGGAAAGTTCGGGAACGGCGCCTACAAGGTCTCGGGCGGACTTCACGGCGTGGGCGTCTCGGTGGTCAACGCGCTCGCGACCTGGCTGGAGGTCACGATCGCGCGCGACGGCGTGCAGCGCACCCAGCGGTTCGAACGGGGAATTCCCGTCACCGACCTCTCGCCGGGGACCCCCGCGGATTGGCGCGGCACCCTGATCCACTACCTCCCCGACGACACGATCTTCGAGGAGGTCCACCACTCCCTGGACGTGCTGAAGAGCCGCCTTCGGGAGCTGGCGTTTCTGAACCCGGGGCTCGCCATCTCCGTGGAGGACGAGCGCACGGGGGAAAAGAAGGAGTACCACTTCGACGGGGGCATACGGGCCTTCGTCGAGTATCTGGACCGCGGCAAGACGGCCCTCTTCACCCCTCCCGTCATCCTCTCCGGGGAGCGGGACGGCATCGCGATCGACGTCGGGTTCCAGTACAACGACAGCTACCTCGAACGCATCTTCTCCTTCGCCAACCTCATCCACACGATCGAGGGGGGGACGCACGTCTCGGGGCTCCGGACCGCCATGACCCGGGCCGTCAACGAGGCCGCGCGGAACAACAAGATCCTGCGCGACAAGGACGAGAACCTCTCCGGCGACGACCTGAAGGAGGGCCTGACCTGCGTGCTGTCCGTCAAGCTGGGCAACCCCCAGTTCGAGGGGCAGACCAAGACCAAGCTGGGGAACAGCGAGGTCCGGGGCGCCGTGGACTCCTTCGTCTACGAGGGACTGCTCTCCTGGTTCGAGGACGCCCCCGACCTTCTCCGTCCTATCGTGGACAAGGCGGTCCGCGCCCGGCAGGCCCGCGAGGCCGCCAAGAAGGCGCGCGAGCTCGTCCGCAAGGGCTCCATGACGGGACTGAACCTCCCCGGGAAG
>ERZ772917.539-NODE-539-length-26374-cov-5.482313_pt1 | contig 26374 bp, 25 predicted proteins | sample MGYA00511187_ERZ772917 | MGnify/ENA primary metagenome ERZ772917 (study PRJEB29015, sample SAMEA2737925) | human oral metagenome | biome: human oral; feature: human-associated habitat; material: dental | place: China | collected 2012 ...
AACGCGTGTAAAGTGCAAGCTTTCGAGGGTTCAAATCCCTTCCCATCTGCCATTATCTTAAAATTTCATCCCCGAAAAATTTCAAAATTTCGCTTTCCCACTCGGCGTAAATTTTATAAATTTAAAGCCTAAATTTATCGCCGTCGCAAATTTAACGATCAAAGATAAAATTTCCTCTGCCGAAAATCAAACCCGAAAGCCGCCTAAATTCTATCTCTACGCCCGCCGTTTACCGATATTGCGCTAAAATTCCTTTTAAATTTTACTTTAAAGGAGAGAAAAATGAGTGAAGAAAAAAGTTGCGCCTGTGCGCATGTCAAATCCCAAAACGTAACCGACGCGCCCGGCAACAACACCGTGTTTATGATCTGGCACTTTAACGCAGACAAAACCGCCTGCAAAAAGGCTTTCGAGGGCCTTTGCGCTCTGGTGATAAATTTAAACAAAACCGCCGTTACGAGATTCGGCGCGGCTAGCGAAACAAGCTGCGTGCTAGGCGTGGGCTTTGAGGCGTGGAAAATGCTCGGCTTGCCGAAGCCTTTGCCGAAGGAGCTAAAAAATTTCGAAGAGATTAGGGGCGATAAACATACCGCGCCCGCTACCGGAGGTGATATCCATATCCACATCAGAGCGGGGAATCAAGCCGTTTGCTACGATATGGCAAGCGAGATCAGAGCCGTGCTAAAGGACGTTGCGACGTGCGAGGAGGAGATCTGCGGCTTTAAATACTACGACGGGCGCGCTATCATCGGCTTTGTGGACGGCACCGAAAACCCCCAGGGCGCAGATCGCGACTTTTTTGCCAAGGTAGGCGACGAGGATGCCGCATACAAGGGCGGCAGCTATCTTTTCGTGCAAAAATATATCCACGATATGAGCGCGTGGAACGCCGCGGGCATCGCCGAGCAGGAGCGCGTTATCGGCAGATCCAAGCAAAACGATATCGAAATGAGCGAGGAGATAAAGCCCAGCAACTCACACTCCGCCGCCGCCAACGTCGGCGACGATAAAAAGGTCGTGCGCGGCAATATGCCGTTTATGCAGGGCGGCGAGACGGGGACCTACTTCATCGCCTACGCAAGCACCTTCAGCACGCTAGAGCTAATGCTTGAGAGTATGTTTATCGGCCGCCCGCGAGGCAACTACGACCGCCTACTGGATTTCAGCACCGCAAAGACGGGCGCGCTCTTTTTCGCTCCGACCTTCGATATGCTCGAGGCTTATAGCGCGGAGTAAATTTGAGCTTTAAGCTTAGAAGTACGAAATGTTTTGCGATCTAAGCCCGTATCAAAGCAGGCGTTGTAAAGAGATCATAGAAAATAGAGCCGAAAACAGCGAAAATATCAGCGGCTTACTGGAGTTTATAAGTGCTAAATTTAAGGTTCGTCCTATCAGCGCGTTTTACGGCGCGGGCAAGAACTCGGCGTGGCTTAAGATCGTGCTTCGCTTCGATAAAGACGCCGCAAAAATCACCGATAAAAAGTGCATCGAGCGCTACCTCGCCCGCACGCCGCTTTACGCGAAGCTAAACGAGCTAAGGAATTTTTATATCTCGGTCGAGTCCTTCGAGTCGCAGATCCGCACCGATCTGATCCAAGGCGCCGTAGAGGAGCTGCTGCGAAACCGAAGCGAGCTTTTAGCGCCGCTTAAAATTTGGTATATCGCGGCGGTGTCCGACGCGCCCGTAGTTTTTTATTTCACGAGGCAGGACGCGGCGCGCCGCGAAGGGGGCGGAAAGATAGAACGGCTGATAAGAAATTTTATAGAGAAAGCGCAGGACGCCAAATATCTGAGCCACATGGAATTTAAGCTGTTTTTTGACAGCAAGGAGTCCGTGGATCTTGAGTACGGCGGAAATTTGTTCTATTATTTCAAATGAAATTTAGCTAAGGAGCGAAAATGGATGCGAAGCTTTACAGAAGGTAACGCAGATCTCGCGGGGGCTTGAAGAGAGCGGCGTGCAGAGCCTAAAAGCGGCACTTGAGGGCGAAGGCGACGAGGTTAGCAAGACGCGAGCTCGCGTGATCTTGGGCGAATACTACGTAATGAAGGGCGAACCCGCGCAGGCTAGAAAGTATTTAGAGCCCGTGGCGCAAGACGCCGAGCGACTGCGAGATCAATACGACGATCTGCTGGACGATGAAATTTGCAGAGCCGATATGCTTTTGGATATGATCGAGCGCTTCGGGTTTTTGGCGGAGTAAAACCGCTCGCGATATGCGGCGGCACAGTAAGCGTCGCGGCGGCGATAAAATTTTAAGATCGGAGCGAAATGTCGAAATACTCATTTGAAACCATAGAGCGGATGCTGTTAAAATGCGTCCTTGAGGGCGGCGAGCCCGAGCTTAGCTTTCGTCTGCGCGGCGCAGAGTATATGATCATCGCCTACGCCGATCGCTGCTCATTTCAAAGATGCGCGGATGAGGCGGGCGCAAATGCAAGCGGCGAGCGGTATTTCGCCACGCTGCGGGAACTCTACGCCGCGCCGCAAATAGACGGGCTCTCGTTAAAAGAGCTCTGGAGCGAAGCGGATGATTTTTACTGCTTTGATTTCGAGCTGTGAGATTGCAAGATTTTGTGCGGCGACACGGTAAGCGTACGCGGTACCGATACGCGGCGCGGACAAATTTTAACGAAATAAAATTTTGAAAGGATGCAAGCGCGCCTACTTGGGATAGCGTCGCTAAAGTGTGCGGCGCGAACGACAAATTTAGCGCTACAAAATACTCGAGCTGTTCGCGATAAAATTTTAAAACGAGAGCAAAAAATTTAATGAAAAATTTTAACGACGAGCCGCAGAGGTCACAGCAGCCTGAACAAAATGGCGCCGAGCGCCAAAACCTACCGCAATTTGACAATAAACCCCTCATCGTCAAAGACTACAACATCGTGGTATTCTTTATTTATAATCTGATCTTCGCCCCTTTGGCGGCACTGGTGTTTCTATATATAGGGGATATTTTCCCATACTATACGCCGTTTGTTTTCGTAGCATTCGCCGTCATATCGTATCTAAACAGCGTCCATACGCGCTTTGTTCATTTGACTAATAGGAGTATCAACTACGTAAACAAGGGTAAAATCACGAAATCTATAAAATTTGATGAAATATCGCTCATAAAGCTCACCGCCACGCCGCTATTCGGACATATCGTGCCCGCTAGAAATTCCGCAGGTATTGTGTTTTCGTTCATCGTGATAGCCGTCGCGTTTGCCGGATTTTTACAAAGCCTTAGGGGATTTATAATTTTTATTATGAGCCTGACGGCATTGGTTTTGCCGTTTTTCATCGCCAAACTGATTTTTTCAAAGATCACGGAGGGGAAATTTAGCTTTCGTGCGATCGATACTTTGATCATCTATGACGGCAAGGGCGAATTTATCAGTTTTATGATGAGCGGGAAGGACTTTGAAAGGGTTTGCCGCTACATGCTGAAAGAGCGGCAGATCAGCCCGTCAAAATTTCAAAAGCAGTTCGTGATATTTCAATGAAAGAGCCTATTAAGCGATATCGGCGTTAAAATTTAAAAAGCCGTTTCGGCTCCTTAAATTGGTTGCAACTTAAATTTGGGCGTAAATTTTATAATTTCGCGTGCATTAAAATTTTGCGGCACATATGTTAAATCATACGATGCGCACGCTAAAATTTTACAGCGCGCGATGCGGAATTTTAAGGAGCGCGGCGTGAAATTTGAAATTTCGCGAAATGCCGTAAATTTCAAAAAATTTCACGAAATTTTGCGGAGCCGCGAAATTTTAAAAGCTCCGCAAATTTAGCTTACGCTACCACCGAATGCCCGCTTCCAGCCAAAACTGCCTGCCCGCCTCATAGACTAGATCGAGCGAGGTGTCGCTGCTAAGCCTTGCTTTGTTGCGCTTATTTAGGACATTGTAGATGTCTAAATTCGTAAAAAATTCCACCTCGCCCGCCATCTTCTTAGCGTATCCGATGCGCGCATCCCAGCTGTAGCTTTTGCCGAGATTGACCTTTTCGTATTTGTCGTATCTGGCAGGATACTTGCCCGCAGGCGTCTTGCCCGTGCGGGCGATCGCTTCTTGCGAGCCTTTAAACGATAGGAAGTTATTTACGCTGATACCGTAGCTTGGGATTTTCGTGATGATGTTTAGGCTCGCCGTCCAAGGTCTCGCATAGTCCTGCGCCGGGAGCTCCGATAGCCTCATTAGCCTACCGTCGTATTCGACGATCTTTTCATCTTCAAGCGTTTCTCTATCAAGCTTCTCATCGTAGATAGTGTTATTGGTCTTCATCCTGATATGCTCAAAGCCCAGCTCGAAGCCGTTTAGCGTGCCGAAAGCCTCGTAATCATCGATCGTTTTAACGCCGAAGGTTAAAATTTTATTCTCGCTTCTGCCGTCGTTGGTGAAGGTTTGATAGTTGTTTTGGTAGTTCGGATCCGGTGCCAGGCCTAGATCTCTTCGCGTAGATTTGATGATCTGATCCCTGCCCTTGCGGCTTACGTATTTGCCGAAAAACTCGAAATTCCCAAGTTTTTGCTTTGCCCCGAATACCAGCTCATCCTCATAAGGCACCCTTAGCTCGTTAAATTTAGTTAGAGATGGATCTTTGGGCAACTGTGTCCAGTTTTGCGTATAGGCATTGCGTGGGCGCGTGTAGGTAGTGGCGAGACCCTCTCGACCCTCTCTTAATTTGTAGGTAAAGAGATTGCGCCCGTAGTAGCGGTTTGCACCGAAGCTAAGAATCGAATCGCCGTCGCCAAAAATATCGTAGTAGCTATTAAATCTCGGCGCTACAGTCGTTTGTTTCATATAATCGTCCCTACTTAATCTTACGCCCGGTCGCAAGGTAAGATCATTGATTTTTATCTCATCCTCCAGATAAACAGCCAAGCTCTTCATATCCACCTTGGTATTGCCCTTGTAATAGCTTTTTTGCGTAAAAAACTGACCGCTTCTACCGAACCTCGCAAAAGAATCGTCTATAGAGCAGAGCTCGTCATCCGGATCGCAAGCATTTACGCCCGCAGGTAGCGGTGCTATTCCGCTGGCGGTCATAAACTCCTTTTTTACGTTAAATTTAGCCTCTTGCTTTTTAAACTCAAAGCCCGTGATAAATCTATGCTTGCTGCCGCCAAGATCAAATTCGTTAAACTCTAGATCTGCGTTGTATGAAAAGCTCTTTTGCGTCTGATCGAGATCCCCAAAGCCGCCCTCTATCGCCGCAGCAGATAAAAATTTACCGCCCCAATTCTTTACGTTTGAGTATTGCCAAGCCCTGTAATATTCATTCTCCGCATCGCGAGAGCTCTCGAGCTTGCTGTAAGATAAAATTTGATTAAACCTAGCGAAATCGCCATCGTAGTCGGTTTTAAGCGCTAAATTTAAACCGCCTGATTTCATATCGGCGTATGAGTCTTTGATGTGGTCGTTAAACATCTTATTTCGCTCGGGCGCGTAGGTTACGCTAGGCGTGATAGTTAGGCGGTCGGTCGCATACCAGAGCGCCTTTAGGAAGTAGTTGTCTATATTTCGCCTCTGAACTCGCTCGGTGATGGTCGTATCGGCGTTGTATCTTCTGTCGTAGGCCTTGAGCGGAATTTTACTTCTAGTGTTGGTGTAGCCGAACATCAAGCCCAGATCCTCGGTAACGGTGCCCTCTAAATTTAATCTCGTGATCCACTTATCGAATCTCGGCTGATTTAGAGGCGTAGCGGAGTTTTCAAAGTTTTGCTCATCGCCGTAGATATGGTATCTAGTCCAGCTATCCTCGGTGTGCTGCATCGAAAACTTGCCGTGAAAGCCTGCGCGCGGATCTCGCGTCTTAGCCTCCACTACGCCGCCGGTAAATCCGCCGTATTTTGCCGAGACGCCGCTATCGTGCACCTCTACGCTTCGTAAAAAATCGCTATCGATCGCCATACCTTGCGAGACGGAATTCATCGTATCAAACGCCGAAAAGCGCGTAGGGTTGCCGCCGGGGTTTCTAGCGGGATCGAGATCGTTATTCATATTCACGCCGTCAAGCATAAAGTTGTTTTGCCAATACTTCGCGCCGTTGATGCTTATGTTTGCGGGGCTGATCTCGCCCAGCGTCGTGCTTTGGCGGTTCGTGGAACTAAATTGCACGTTTGGATTGGTGCGCAAAAGCTGCACGAAGTCGCCGTTGCCGCTAGGCATCGACTCGATCATCGTCCTGCTTATCTTTTGCGTACCGCCGTAGCTATCGCCGACGCTCGTAAGGCTCGAGTCGATGTTGCCGACGACGACTATTTCGGGAAATTTATAACTATTTATCGCCGCAGCGGAGCTCTGCGCGCCTGGGTTTTCTTTGGTAGAAGCGCTTCTGGTTGCGTTATTTTCAGACGAATCCTGCGCGATACTTAGACTGCAAAGGCACGCCGCGACTATTAAGGAGCGTGCAAGCCCCCCCCCGCAGCGATTTTGAGTGGATTTCTCGCCTTTTACGGAAGCGGAATAATTGCGGCCTGCGCCGCTTTTATATGGCTTACAGGCCCAAAAACCGACAATCATCTTTTCTCCTTTTTTGAAAATAAAAATTAAGACTGAGGAAATTTAGCCAATAATATTTTAAATTTCAATTAAAGTGATAACAATTATACGACTTATGCAATCAATAGAAAAAATGTAACAAAATAGCGATATATCGGCGAGATAAATCTATTCCAAAATAAAATTTATCTAAAATATATGCACGGCACAGATAGATTTAATTGAGCTTTATTCTTGAGTTCGTTTTTAAGCCGCAAAATTTACGAAGCCGAAATTTGCCGTGCAAGCGCCGTTAAATTTAAACACGTCTAGTAAATTTAACGAGCAAATTTAGATGCGCCTAGCCTACTAAAATTTCGGCGCATTTATCCTCACGGTTTCATCGGTATCAAAAATATAGGTCTGCGCTGCCTCCGCGATATCCTTCGGCGAGATGGAATTTACGATCGTTTCAAAGGTCTTAAAATCGGCGATATCCTCATTCCAAAGCGCGTATTTTACGAGCACGTCGTTCCAAAACTCGGGGCTTTCGCGAGCGGTGCGAGCCGTGATAATCTGAGATTTTTTAAAATTTTCAAGATGCCGCGCTACGTCCGATCGGCCGCCTGCGATCTCTGCAAAAATTTCTCTGATTGCGGATAAAATTTGATCCGTATTTTGCGGCGCGCAGGAAAACGAAATATGAAGGCTCGAGTGCTCGTACGGGATGCGGCTTAGGCTCGAAGCGACCGAAAAACCGTAAGTGCGCCCTTCATCCTCTCTGATGCGCTCTCTAAGGGCCTCCTGAAGTACCGAAGATAGGGCTGAAATTTTAATTGCGTTTTCAAGCGAGTGCGGAGCGGATCTGTTTATCGCGGTAAGCGCGACGTCGCTTCTAGGGGAGTTTTGATAGTTGCGCATAAAAACGTGCCGTCCGCTTAAGCTGCGAATTCCGTCGTCTTTAAAATCCTCGCGTTCGCCACGAGCAGGCAGGTTTGCCAGATACTTTTTTATGAGGGCTTCGGCGTCTTTTAACTCAAAATCGCCGCTAAGCACGAAAGTGTAGGACGCGGCGTTGCTAAATTTATCATAGACGATCTTTTTTAGCTCCTCCGCGTTAAGCGCTTTGATCTGCGCGGCGCTTAGAGGGCGCATTCGCGCATTGCCGCCGTAGAAAAACTCGCTAAATTCCCTGCTAAATTTATACCCGGGCAGCTTCTCGTTCCGCGCAAGCTCGTCGAGCGATTTTATCTTTAAATTTTGCAGCGCCTTCTCGTCCGTGCGCGGAGAGCTAAGCTCCAAGTTTATCGCTTCCAGCAGCCATTTGAGATCCTGCGAGCCGCAGTTTCCGTAAAATCCGTGCGAGAATGCGGAGATATTTTTGCGGTAATTTACCTGCCGCCCGCTTAAAATTTGCGAAATTTCATAATTATTAAACTCCCCGGCGCCGCTTTCGTTTGCAAGCATCGCTGCAAAACTGCCGAGCCCGGGGTGCGCCAGATTGGACATTCCGCCTCTGCTTACCGCAGCGAAAGAGATGAAATCCTTGCGCGTCTTAAGCGGCTTTAAGATCACGGTCGCGTTATTTTCAAGCAGGTAGGTATAAAATTTAAATCGCGGCTCAAAGCTTTTGCTTAAAATTTTCCCCTCAGGCAGGTTTTTAGAAACCAAACTATCCGGTAGCTTTTTATACGCGGCATGCGTATTTATCGCCTTAGCACCGCTTTGCAGCTTTTTAAATTTAGCCTCATTAAGATTATATCCGGAGCCGCTAAAGACGCTTGCGTGCACCTCGCCCAGATCCGTCAAGCGCCTAAATTCTAAATTTAGCTCCTCTAGGCTGATCTCGCGCAACAGCTTTATTTCCAAATCACGCTGTTTTGCGGCGCTAGGCAGGATGGCTCCTGATTTTACGGCGTGAAGAATCTCTCTTGCAAAAAACGCAGAATTTGCGCTTTTTCTGCGCTCGAAGGCGCTCTGTCGCGAGCTAATCAAAGCATCCTTTGCAAGGGCGAAATCGCGCTCATCAAAGCCGCTATCTCGCAAGCCTTTGATCAGCCCGAGCGCCTGCGAGATCGCGCCGTCAAAATCTCCGCCCAAAACGGCGACGTCGAAGTTATAGATCGTTTTTTGAAACTGCAAATTCGACCTGGAAAAATTAACGCGCAATAGCGCGCCTTCGCTAGCCTTCGCTCGCTCATAAATCGTAGAGATGAGGCTTGAGATGAGCTCGCTTTTTAAAATTTTTCTTGCATTCGCCTCGCTGCTTGGGGGCGCAAATTCCTCCCAAAACGAAATTTTGACGGAATTTAGCGATGTTTCGTTCGTATCGTAATTGTAAATTTTCAAACCCTGCCTAGACGAAATGGCCATATCCGGGCGGGCGTAGGAGTTTGTATTTTTAAGAGGCGAAAAATTTTGCTTTAGCAGTTTTAAAATTTTATCCCTTTTGAAATCGCCCACGGCTATAAATTTCATAGATCTGGGCTGGTAAATTTTTTGATAAAGCTCCTTGATTCGCTGCGCGCTTACGGATTTTACGACCGCCATATCGCCGATCGGCGCGCGATCAAAATACGCGCTGCCGCCGTAAAGCTCCTCATCCATCCGCTCGTAAAGCCTTGCGATCGGCGTATCGCGACTACGCGCCTCCTCGATTATGACGCCTCTTTCTTTTACGAGCTCGAGCGGATTAAACTCCACTCCGTCCGCAATCGAAGCAAAAATTTTAAAAACGTCCTTTAAATTTTCTTCGCTAACGGCGATGTTAAGCGTGTAAATCGTGCTGTCGTAGCCCGTCTGCGCATTTACGTCGGCGCCGAATTTCACGCCCAGGCTCTGTAGCTTTTTGATAAGCTCGTTTTTACTAAAATCGCGGCTTCCGTTAAAGGACATATGCTCTATGAAATGCGCAAGCCCGCGCTCATTAGAGCCCTCATCGATTGAGCCCGCATCCACGATGAGATAAAAAACGGCGGAATTTTTAGGCACGGAATTTTCTAAAATATAGTATCTAAGCCCGTTTGGCAGCGATCCTCGCAGGACGGCTTCGTTCCACTCAAGCGCAAAAGCCCCTGCACAAAGCAGCAAAAATAGTAAAATTTTTCGCATTTAAGCCCTTTATTTTCTAGTAAAATTCGCTCGCAGCCTTTCGGCAGGCTCTTCTCTTTCGGCTTATCAATCTGCCCGCCTACGCCATTTTTTTGGGTTTGCTCGCTTAGACCCGTTAGCTCGCGATATCTCTTAGGTACGCCCACTTTTAACCCGCCTGCTCGCTGCGTAGTTCTGCTCTGTTTCGCGAGCGCATCGGTTCTAGGCTTGCACTACGCGGCTTCCCTCGTTCATTTTATCGCTCAGAGGTACGCAGGCGCATTTGATCTTTATCTGCGCGGCGGCACGGTAGTACGGCGGCGCGCTCGCGCAAGATAAATTTTGAAATTTACTTGGACTCCGGCTAAATTTAAAAGCGCAGGCCGGTAAATTTTAAAATTTTACGCCGAGCGCGGCGGACTACTAGGCTTTGAAATTCCATAGTTAAATTCCGAGGCTAGCTTTCACGACCGCTTTTATATCCAGACGGACGAGCATCTAAATTTAGCATCGCCTTTGCTCTTACTGCGCGCTGTTTTAGCACGGATTGATCAAAAAACTTCCGATGTTTCATCCAAAATACAGCTACAATGCACTCGAGTTTAACACGAACCGACTAAAAGCTCCTCGGCATATTTTGACTCCTACCGCCGTATAACATTTTGGCACTCCATCTTGGTGCGCGCACGAGCTGCCGCCTACGCCGCCTGCTACGAAATAAAATTTTAGCCTAAAGAGCATTAAATGAAAATTAGTATAGATAAAATGTGAAATTTTGAAGTTAAAATGGAATTTCGGATTAGATTAAAATGGCCGGGAGATAGGGATTCGAACCCCAGGAGGCTTTCACCTCAACGGTTTTCAAGACCGCCGCTTTCGACCGCTCAGCCATCTCCCGATTAAGGGCGGGTAGACCCCGCCGAAAGTTCGCGCAGATCAAAACCTGCGCGTAAAATTTATTCGGTTTTTTCTCCGACCCACTCGGCGCCGTTGTGAACCTTTTCTTTGGTCCATTGAGCCGCATTGTGCGAATCCTCTTTTACGCCGTGCCAAGTATTAGAGCACCCGCTAAAAACCATCAATGCCAAAAGAGCCGCTAGTATGTATCTCATAATAACTCCTTTTTAGGATCTGGAGGCGACACCCGGATTCGAACCGGGGATCAAAGCTTTGCAGGCTCATGCCTTACCACTTGGCTATGTCGCCACGCCGGCTTATTAGGTGGTGCCCGGAGCCGGACTTGAACCGGCACGGAAAAAATTCCGAGGGATTTTAAGTCCCTTGCGTCTACCGATTCCGCCATCCGGGCACGTTTAATACAAAAACAGAATGTAAAATGGAGCGGGAAACGAGAGTCGAACTCGCGACATCAACCATGGCAAGGTTGCGCTCTACCACTGAGCTATTCCCGCGCAAAGAAATGAAATATTACCCAATGCAAGCTTAAAATTTCATTTTATAGCGGCCTTTGCGGAGAAAATTTTGGCGTAGCGCCGGAATTTAAAAATTTTGTAAGTAAAATAATGTAAAATTACAAAATCTTTATTGGGGTTATAGCTCAGCTGGGAGAGCGCTTGAATGGCATTCAAGAGGTCGGCGGTTCGATCCCGCTTAACTCCACCATTTAAGCTATTTTTAGGTTTCAATCACTTCTTTTAGATTCTTTTTACTTCACTTTAAATGCCGATATTTAGGGCTTTTAGTAATTTTTGATTTTTTTTGTTTCTTTTTGTGTTATACTTATTTTCGAATAATTCAGTTAGTTATTGGTTTAGTTAAAACCTATTAGGTAAGTTTCACGTAAAGGTCGATAAAATGGCAAATGTAGCAAAACAAACCCTATAAGACAAAGATATACGAAATCTTGAAATAAAATCAAAGCAATACATAAAAGCCGTCAGCAATCCAAAAGGGCAATATTTATCCCTTGATGATTTTACGGATATTGCAAATATCGAAGCTGAAATTATTAAGCTAATAAGTGATGATTTAAACGATTATGCGCTTTATGAGCAGTTTGAAAATTCAGAAATTACAAAAAGAGAGGTTTCGACAGCCGGATATTATTGCCATTTCGAGTGTAAAAAAATATTAGAAAAAAGCAAAAACAACGGTTTTGTCGGCAATGTAAATTTAATGCTTTCTGATGAAAACATTGGAGGAGCAATGGTTCTTTTGGAAAATGGAATTTTAAAAATGTTAGAATGCTACTTTTGGGAAGAGAATAATTTTTTTGAGAACACGGTAAATAATAACTAAAAACAAAGTCCCTGAAAATCCGTCAAATAAAGCAAACTATGCTCAATCTGTAAAATCATAGTTTTTGTGCTTGCGCTCTCTTTGAGCAAAACTACTTTGAAAGTTTTAACTTATCTCAAATCAAAATAAATTGATTTCATTCTTTGTGCTTTTGCTTTTATAATAATACTTTTATAATTTTTGTATTACAATACCACAAATTTTTTCAAGGAACGATGATGAAGAATTTTTTTAAAATTTTAATCTTGGGTTTGCTTTTTTTAAGCACCGCTTTTGGAGCTAAAATCCCGCAAGATACGATTATCGTGGGGATCGAGGCCGAGACCCCGCGCATAAACCCGCTTTATGACGAGGATCACGATCCGACGCTTTCGCTTGTGTTTTCCGGTCTTACGAACCACGATGAAAACTCAAATTTAGTCCCGGAGCTTGCGACCTCGTGGAAGGTTAGCGAGGACGGCAAAGTTTATGAATTCGTGCTTAGAGAGGATGTTTTGTGGCATGATGGGGTAAAATTTGGCCCGGAAGATGTTAAATTTACGATCGAGGCGGCAAAAGACGGGAAGCTAAACGCTCCTGCAATATCAAACTATGAGATGGTAAAAAGCGTTGAAGTAACGAGCCCAAATAGCGTAAAGATCACGCTAAGCGAGCCGTTTCCTCCGTTTTTGGATACGCTTAGTTTCGGTATGCTGCCGAAGCATATCTTAGAGGGCAAAGACATCAACAGCGACGAGTTTAACAACAAGCCGGTAGGAACTGGGGCCTATAAGGTTACCGAGTGGAAAAAGGGAGAGTATATAAAATTCGTCGCCAACGATAAATTTTATAAAGGCGCTCCGAAAACCAAAAATATCTTCCTAAAAGTCCTAGCCGATGCGAATATCAGACTGCTTCAGCTAAAAAGCGGCGAAATCGATGCTGCACTAATCGATCCAAGCGGCGTAAAATCGGTAGAAAAAAGCAAAACTCTCAAAGTTCTTCGTTTTGCGAGCGCCGATTACAGGGCGTTGATGTTTAATATGAACGACGAGCTTTTCAAAGATAAAAATATAAGAAAAGCGATAAATTACGCCGTAGATAAGTTAAGCTTCGTCAATGTTTTGCTTCACGGATACGGTTTTGAGGCGCACAACCCGATCCAAACGAGCTGGGCAAACAGCGACGATAAAGAGCTTATGTTCGCATACGATCCGAAAAAGGCGGATGAGCTTTTAAAGCAGAGCGGCTGGAGTAAAAACAAAAAAGGCTTTTATGAAAAAGGCGGCAAAACCCTCGGTTTTGAAATTTTAGCTTTTAACACCGATCCGTTTAGAGTATCGCTAGCAAAGGCTCTTAGTAGCGAGCTGGTAAAATTTGGAATCGACGCCAAAGCATACGGCAAGCCTAAAACCGCTTTTGAAATTTCTAAAGTGCAAAGTTTTGTGATCGGCTGGGGCAGCCCTTTTGACCCTGATTTTCATACGTATAGAATTTTTGGAGGCTTTGCCGACGTAGATAAAAATGAAAATGGCTGGAACTACAGCCATTATAGCGACGAAGCCGTCGATAAGGCTCTAAAAAGCGCAAGAAGCACTCAAAATATGGACGAGAGAAAGAAATTCTACAAAGAATTTCTAAAAGCGATCCACGATAATCCTCCTTTTGTTTTTATGGCTTATCTTGATTTTCCGCTTGTTTATAACAACGAAATTTCGGGCATAAAAACAAGAAATTTGGGGCATCACGGCGCCGGATTTTTGTGGAATATACACGAATGGCAAAAGCAAGTTAAATAGTTGAAAAATTTAATCTTTAAAAGAGTCGCGTCGAGTTTGGCGCTGCTCTTTTTTCTATCTTTGATCGTTTTTTTGCTGATTTTTATCCTGCCCGGAAGCGTTACGGACGCTATGTTTGCGCGCCCGGAGGCGGTGAGTGAGAGCGTAAAAAGACAGATCGAGATAAATTTGGGCCTGGATAAAAATGTATTTTTACAATACTTCTCGTGGATCTTTGCATTTTTGCAGGGAGATTTCGGGCTATCTTTGATAAGCGGCGAAAGCATTTCCGAGATTATCGCAAAAAGGCTTCCCAATACTATCGCCCTGTCGCTTGCATCGTTTTTTTTCATAAGTCTGTTTTCGCTTATCCTGGGCTTTATTTGCGCTATTTATAAGAATAAATTTATAGATATTTTTATAAATGTCACAACTTTTCTGCTTGCCTGTTTGCCGCATTTTTGGGTTGGGCTTGCTTTTATTCTTGTTTTTAGCCTGATTTTAGGACTTTTTCCCAGCTCGGGAGTAAATGAGATCAGCCAAAGCGGGATTTCGCTCAAACACCTATTTTTGCCGCTTTTAAGCGTAGTTTTGCCACATCTTGGGCTTAATATTAAATTTATCAAGGACACCTTTTTAGAAAGCCTAAGCAAGGATTTTATCCAAGCGTCTTACGCAAGAGGGCTTGAAAAAAGCAGAATTTATCTTCTTGCCTTTCAGGACGCGCTGCCCGTTATAGTGCAGTATCTTGGAACTCTAATGGGAGGTATTTTTGCAGGATCCTACGTAGTCGAGAGCGTATTTTCATACCCGGGCATCGGCGAGCTTGCGATAAGCTCGGTCGTTTCAAAAGACTATCCAGTGGTTATTAGCGTGGTGCTGCTTAGCGCCGTTTTTGTTATATTGTCAAATTTAGTAGCGCAGATCATCGCGATCATGCTCGATAAGAGGAATTTATGAAAATTTATAAATTTTTCTTAGCGGTTTTTGTATTTTTTGTTATTTTGGCGGTTTTTGCTCCGTTTTTTGCGCCGTTTGATCCAAATTTTAGCGATTTTCAAAACGTAAATTTAGCCCCGAACCAAACTCATATTTTCGGAACGGATTTTATGGGCAGAGACCTTCTAAGTCGCGTATTTTATGCTCTTAGAACATCGCTTATCGTAGGGGTTGGAGCAAGTTTCATAACCACCCTCATAGCCTCTTTTTACGCCTACATCGCAACGCTTAATTCAAATTTTATAAAAGAGCTTTTCGACAGGCTGATAGATGCGTTTTTGTCCCTGCCCAGCATTATATTTATTATGATTTTTTCATCGATTTCCGGCGGCAGGCTACTTACGATTATCCTTATAATCGGGCTTTGCTCATGGATGCAAAGCGCAAAGGTTATTTTGGGCGCTCTTAAAACGATGCTTAAAAGCGATTTTATAGCTCAAGCTAAAATAAACGGAGCGACGCATTTTAAACTTATATTTTTTGAAGCGCTTCCAAATTTAAAGGCTCTGCTTTTTACCCTTTTCGGTATCAACGCCGCGCACGCAATCGCCATGGAAGCGACGCTTAGCTTTTTCGGAGTAGGAAGCGACCTGTCCGCGATCAGTCTCGGGCTTATGCTCAACGAAAGCACGCAAGCGCTATTTATGGGCTCTTGGTGGGTCGTGCTTTTCCCGGGAGTTGTGCTATTTTTACTCATACTCTCTTTTGCGATTTTAAGCACGAGTTCAAACGGCAAGGGTATAAAAATATGATCGAGATAGAAAATTTAAATCTAAATTTTAAAAATAGGCCGATTTTATCAAATCTTGATTTCACCCTCGCTCAAAACGAATGCGTCGCGATCACCGGAAATAGCGGCTGCGGAAAGTCGATGTTTGCAAAGGCGATGATAAGGCTTTTTGATGACGATTTTAGCCTTAGTGCCGATAAATTTAAAATTTGCGGCAGAGATATTTTGGCTCTTAATCAAGACGAGCTTAGAGAGCATAGGCGAAATGTCTGCGCTCTGATCTTTCAAAACAGCCACGGCTCCTTTCATCCCATGCTAAACGTGGGCGATCATTTCAATCTCTATCTTAAAAAAACTATGGAAATAGGCCTTATTAAAAAAACGGCTTTTGAATATTTTGCAAAATTCGGCTTTGACGACGCGAACACGCTTTGGCATAAATTTTCTTATGAGCTAAGCGGCGGGGAGGCGAGCAGAGTTCAGATAGTTTTGGCGCTTTGCCTGAAGCCTAAAATTTTAATATGCGATGAGATAACAAGCTCGCTCGATACTCTGAATAAAAGAAATATTATAAATATGCTAAATTCTCTCAAGCGCGAGATCGGCATTATATTTATCACGCATGAGCTCGGGCTTATTTCGCATCTGACGAGTAGAATTTTAAACCTTAAAAACGGAAAATTTCAATGATATTAGAGGTTAAAAACATATCGAAAAATTTTGAATTTAGAGAGCATTTCGGGCATAAGCAGATCTGCTTGGAGGTGCTAAACGGCATTGGCTTTAATCTCGAAAGCGGCGAGAATTTATCCATTTTAGGAACAAGCGGAAGCGGCAAAAGCACTCTGGCTAAAATTTTAGCTCTAGTTATAAAACAGAGCGGAGGCGAGATATTTTTTGAGGGCAAAAATCTATCAAATTTAAACCAAAACGAGGTTTTACGATGCAGAAGCCGGATCCGCCTCGTGATGCAAAATCAAAAACTATGTCTAAATCCGGCTCTTAAAATCAAAACTCAGATTAAAAACATAAAGAATTATCTTAAACTAAATTTTGACGATGAGCTTGTGAACTCGCTTTTAAAAACGCTAAATTTGCCCGCGGAAATTCTAGCTAAGCTCCCGCATCAAATCAGCGGCGGCGAGGCCGAGCGAGCGGGAATGCTAACAGCTATGCTCTCAAACCCAAAACTCCTAATCCTCGATGAGATAACGAGCGGGCTTGATTTTGAGGCGAAAGAGAGGCTTTTAGATATGCTTTTGACGCTTAATAAAAGCATAAATATCATATTTATAACTCACGATCTGATGAGCGCAAGAAGAGTTGCGGACAAGGTTTTGCTGCTCGAAAAAGGAAAGCAAATTTTCTTCGGCGACTTTGAAAACATTAAGGAGTGTCCTAAATTTCTGGAGCTTTCAGAGGCTTTGGGTTATTAAGCGCTGTGCGCAATGTTCGTGCGCAAAGAGCGGGCGCCTTACTCCCGATACGCCGCAAATTTTAATGCATTGCGGCAAGAAATTCTAAAAGCGATCCTTTTTACTCTCTTTTAACTCCTACGCGCGGGCACCCGCCTTGGATTTTGATTATTTTCCTTCCTTTTATATTCGTTTTGATATAATTTTTCCGAAAAATAGGTCTCAAACGGCACCAAAACCGTTAGTCACAGATTTTTAGACCCAACGTGAAATAAAGGAGAGATTATGTTAGTTGAAGAAGGTATTATGTCATTTATAGATGAAGATTACGTAAATATCGTGCCGCAGGATCTGCTGGAGCGCGGTATACGCCTAAGAGAGGAGCTCGGATTTTATGATATCGCTTGGAGATTCGACGATGTAATGGAGGTGCTTAAAATCGCAAAAAGCAAAGATATGGTTATCGTCGGAGGAGAGGTATATCGCCTAAGCGGTAATAAGCCCATTATCACATACGATAGCTGGAGCATTAAAGAGGGAGATGACGGTGACGATGCATTCGAACTAGCGGTTCGATACATCACTAATTATCGCGCCAGAAACGGAGATGACTTTGCATACTGCCCGACTATTTGTCCATATACCATCCTACAGGAGCCAAATGAACAAACAGAAAAATGATCAATTTTTTATAAACAAGAGTTTACCGCCTAACGTAGAAAGATGGCTTAACATAATGCTTCGATATAAATTTAAAGGCAGAGATGAGTTAATATCTCATCTCAGACTTATAAAGATCGATAGCGTAATAAAGGAAGTAGGTTATATGCTAATAAAATTTAAAGAGCCTAAAGGTACGGAAAAGCTATCGTTAGAAAATTTCCCGATGAACACTACAGTAATAGATATTATGGTATTCACAAAAGGAGAATATGAAACCAACTTCTTACTCTACAATAACGATTATGTAAGTAGGCTAGAGATTTATAATGTTGCAAGCGAAGCATATCTTGAATTAGAAAATTTTGAGAATATTCAATTTTATAATTTTGATGAAAATAAATATGAATAAGTGCTTGAAATTAATAGTAGCCCTATTTTGTGTCAATATAATAGCTGCGAGCTTATTAAAAGCAAATAACCTCGTAAGCTACAAGGGCTCAAAGCTTTCAAGCATAAACGCTAACTACTCCAGATCCAAATCAAGCACTATGGTAAAACAGACCGTGCTATCTAGCATAATCGCTAAAGAGTTAAATATAGATGTAGGAGCTAATACCGATCTAAAAGGTTCACTAATAGCTGCAGGCTACTATGATGAGAGCGGAAATTTCATAGATAACGGCAAGCTTAGATTAAAAACAGATACCCTAACTTTTTCAAATTTAAGCAACACCAGATACGACAAATCAAATTCTTTAAGCATAGGAACCAATTATGCTTTTAAGGATCCGCAACAGGGAGGAGAAAGCAAAGAGAACGGTAGCCAAGCTAAGAATAGCCAAAACGCTCAATCTAAAGAGAGCAATACTGATCCTAAGTCTAAAATTTCATCGATTAACTACTCTAATAATAGAAACCTATCCTACTCTATAAGTAAAAGCTTAGCTACTATAGGAAAAGGAGAGCTTATAGTAGGAGATAAAGATATAAGCTCTTTAAGTAAAGATGAGCTTGCTTCTTTACAATCTGATCCCAACAATAAGGCTCTATATAACTCAGACGATCTTACGAGATTAAACAGAGACAGTTCCAAGCTAAATAAAGAGCTATACTCTACTAAGCTAAGCTCTAACGTTGATGCAAGCGTAGATATGAGGTTGTTTAGCGAAGGGGGAAGGAATAAGATAAAGGATGAGCTTAATAGGGGGAGTGCGATAGACGAAGCGATAAATTTAATAGCCACTACCGAGAATGCAAAAGTCTCTAAAATATTTGACTATATCGGAGGCTTTGCTAGCGGATACGATAAAGACAGTATGTCGCTTGCGGCAAATCTTGACGTACTAAACGATCCTAGCGCCGATATATTTAAAAAGCAACGAGCCGCACAGGATATAGCAAATCAAATGGGGGGTAAAGGTTAAATTTGCTAATTTAAATAGAGGAAGCGGAGGAAAATTTAACTCCGACGATCCGAATTCCATATATATCAATACGAAGCACATTAGCAATGCGAAAGAATTTATGACATCTTTGAGACACGAGCTTATTCATCGCAGCGATAATAAACGAGGTACTTTCATACCTAAAGATCCCGCGCAAAATCAATTCGCTACCAACTATGCCCTAGGCATGCTAAGTATGTCGGAAAAGGTTTTAAGATTAAACGGTAGAAGCCTTAACGACTATTCGCCCAAAGTAAATCCTAACGACAAAGCCGTCGTAGCCGATACCAGATACTTTTACTCACTGGATCAGAGGAAGAGTGATGATGTTATAAATTATATGCTTCGGGATGAAGATGGTTCATGGGTATCTATTGCGCAGGCACAAGGAGAATTAGTAGAATTTGTTAGTCGCGGAAGAACTTTATTTATAATAGCACATGGTGGAGCAGTTACTAGCGATGGATCAAAAAATATTATTGGAAGCCGTAGTACCGTTATTAGTAAAACAGCCGATGAAGTATATGGAGATATTATCAATGATAAAACTTGGCAATCCGGAAATGTAGAAGAGATTTAACTAGGTGTATGTTATTCTGCAAGACCTATTACATCTTCAGGTAAATCTTTTGCTGAGGAGTTGCACGATGTTATTAAAACCAATACGGGCAAATCCGTCAAAGTTAAAGGGTTTAGGGGATCGTATTACTATCATCCGTACGGTAACGGTCCAGAGAATAGAGATGATACTGTAGTTATAGGAGATAAGGAGAAGTGAAATGAAAAGAATACAAAAGCAAAATATTACTAAATTGAGACGATGTCTCTATGTGATAGTATTGGGCTCAATTCCAATACTATTAATAAGATGGTATATCTTATATCAGCAGAATTTGCCTTGCTCAATCGAGAATATTCATAGTATGAAATTAGAAAAATTTATAATATGCATAGACCATGCATCAAGCTACTCAAAAATGCACATAAGAAATGCATTAAGACGCTTCCCGCACATATCGGATGAGCTACAAACATTAGATGATAATCAAACAAAAATACTTAATGAAGGATTGAGAATACTCAATGATGATGATATGGAGAAAACTATAAGGGGCATGATGATTAATTCAAAGAAATAATAGTATGTATCTTTAAAGTATAAACGCGACGGGCGAATTATATAAGCCCAATAAACTATATAAATTTATGAGGAGCATAAATGACTACTATGTATGTTGCTTTTTATGCATCGTCGGATAAATATAACTTTGATTTTTCGGACTTGATCCTAGACAAGAAGACCAATGAATATAAAATTAGTTATATAAAAAAATATAAAATCGGCGATATAGATGAAAGGCGCGGTAAGGTTAGAAATAGTTGTAGATGGCTATGTTATACCGCCAAGAAAGAGCACGTATACACGGACGATGCGTTAAAAGATCTGTATGAAATTTTAAAAGCAAACTTTGGCGATATTAAAAAGAGGATATCGGCATTAAATTTAAACGTTAACATCGATATAATGATAGACGCGGCGGAGAAGGACGATGTATATTCTATCGACTTTAGTAAAGAAATGCTAAAAATGTGTGCCGAACTAAATGCTGATGTATGCGTAGATGGGATATATTATTAATTTGTATAGGAATAAAGATGGCGTGGAAAATGAATTTTTAATAGGCGATTGAAAGAGCAGAAGCGATGAAATTTACAAGACAGCTTTCTTTCTTTCCCCTTGTTCTTTTAACCGCCGCCCTCATCTCCCAAGGATCTGCCGCATCCTCTAGCTGGGTTACCTGGGGCTTTAGCGTCGGAGCCTCCGCAGAGCTTAGTGGAACCACTTCCAAAGATAGTTCCAAATCAAGTAGATCCGTAGCCTCTAATCTTAGCGGCAAGAATATTAAAATTTTAACTGATAGCAATAAAGATACCGCTATAAATATCAAAGGCTCAAATTTATATGCCAGTAACGATATATACCTAAACACCCATAATCTATTTATGGAAGCTTCGCAAGATAGCTATGAAGCTAAGCAAAGTTCTAAAACCGTAAGCGGAAGAGTATCCGCTACCATGTATGGAGGCGGAGGAGGAAGCGCAGGGCTTGATTACTCTAAAAGCAATATGAAAGAGGAAAGCCTTAGCCACAATAACGCTAAAGTTTATGCAGGACATAATATATATGCCTTAGCTAGTAACGATGCTTTAATAAAAGGGGCTAACCTTAGAGCGGATAACGCTTTAGCTTTAAAGGTAGGACATGATCTAAGCCTTCATAGCTTAAGAGATAGCTATAATTACGATAGCAAATCAAGCTCTATAGGGGCAGGTATAGGCATAAGCGGCAGTAAAACACAAAGATTAAGGTTTTTATCCACAAAATATGAAAATTCTAAATAAGGCAATAAGATGAAATTTTTAAAACGATACAAAAATATTATCCTATTACCATTTTTGCTGATTATTTCGTTTTTTGTTTTTCGTATGATTTATATGGAAATAATTAGTGAGTGCGCCCCAATAGGGCTTTTTTCAAAAAATTCTCTAAGTAATAGTGATTATGTTGAGTTAAAAGCAAAATGTATAAAAAAAGCTTTGGAAAATAACGATAACCACCTTATTATGCAGTATTTTAAAAGAGAAACGAGCGAGTGCCTCAAAATTATTGATGAACCATCAAAAATCCCACATAATTTGATTAGAGTTAATAGCTTTGAAGAATGGAAAAAATTAAGGATTGCAGATACTGACAATATAATTTGCCCTATCGGTAATCCTAAAAAGAGCGATATTAGCAATGAAAGCAAATAAATTTACAAATTTATTTTTCGCTATAGTGTTTGTATTTTCCATAATATGCCAAGCAAATTCAAAAATAACAGGTGTAAATTATTCAAATTTACGAAGCCAAGGCTACTCATCAAGCAAAATATTAGCCGCAATTTAAAGTGTAAATTTTAAAATTTACTATCTTGCGCCGCGTGTTTTTTGCGGCCATATATCCGATAAATTTAGAACAGCGCCGCAAAAGGCGCCGTCAAAAAAGCGAAATTTAACGCGAAATTTTATATAATCCTACGATTTAATGCGAGGAGATAGGATGAATAAAAAGGCGTATTTCGGGAGTTTCGGCGGGCAATTCGTGCCCGAAACAGCGATGTTTGCGCTCGAGGAGCTGGAGGATGCGTACAACACCATAGCGCAGACGAAGGAATTTAAAGACGAGCTGGGTTACTTGCTGCGCGAATACGCGGGGCGTCCGACGCCGCTATATCACGCCGCGCGCCTTAGCGAGCACTACGGGCATGAAATTTATCTAAAGCGCGAGGATCTCAACCATACGGGCGCTCATAAAATCAACAATGCCCTTGCGCAGGCACTACTCGCTAAAAAGATGGGCAAAAAAAAGATCATCGCAGAAACCGGCGCAGGTCAGCACGGCGTGGCGACGGCGACGGCAGCGGCGCTATTTGGGCTTGAGTGCGACGTGTATATGGGCGAGACCGATGCCGCGCGCCAGCAGCTCAACGCCTTTAGGATGCAGCTTTTGGGCGCAAATTTAATCAAAATCGGCACCGGTTTAAAAACGCTCAAAGAGGCGACCACCGCGGCGATTCAGGCGTGGGTGAACGAGATTGAGAGCGTATTTTACGTCATCGGCTCGGCGGTCGGGCCGCATCCGTATCCGAAGATGGTTAGGGATTTTCAAAGCGTCATCGGCGCCGAGACCAGATCGCAACTTGCGAGCAAGGGGATTAAAGCCGATTACGTCCTAGCCTGCGTGGGCGGCGGAAGCAATGCGATAGGAATTTTTAGCGCGTTCGTGGATGATCCGTCCGTGCAACTCATCGGCGTCGAAGCGGGCGGCTTGGGCGCACAAACCCCTTATCACGCGGCGACTATCACTAATGGGCGCGCGGGCATCATCCATGGTATGAAAACGATCGTACTGCAGGATAAATTCGGCATGATCGAGCCTGTTCACAGCATCTCGGCGGGGCTTGATTATCCCGGCGTAGGTCCGGAGCACGCGCATCTGCACGAGATAAGTCGCGCAAAATACGAAGCGGTAACCGACGATGAGTGCATCACGGTGCTTAAACTGCTCTGCAGGCTCGAAGGCATCATCCCTGCGATCGAAAGCGCGCACGCGTTAGCGTATTTAGAAAAGCTCTGTCCGCAGCTAAAGGGCAAAAAAACGATCGTCGTAAACGTAAGCGGCAGGGGCGATAAGGATATGGATACCGTGATGAATTACAAAAAAGGAACGATTTATGGATAAGATCAAAGCGGCCTTTGCGGGCAAAAAGGCGAACATCGGCTACATCGTGGCGGGATATCCGAGCCCAGCGCATACGAAGGAGTTTTTGTCAAATTTAGACGAAAGCGCGATCGATCTGCTTGAGATCGGCATCCCGTATTCCGACCCGCTCGCAGACGGCCCGGAAATTTTTAAGGCGAGCTTTTCCGCGGTGCAAAACGGCGTAAACGCGGAGAAGGTATTTGAAATTTTAAAAGAGGTGCAGACGCGCAAGCCGCTCGTGTTTTTGGTCTATTACAACGTGATCTTTGCCTACGGCGCGCGCGAGTTTGTAGCGCAGGCGGCGCGCTACGGCATCAGCGGGCTAATAATCCCCGATCTGCCGTATGAAGAAAACGAAGAAATTTTCGCGCTTTGCGAGGAGTTCGGTATCGCGCTCATCCCGCTTATTAGCGTTACGAGCGAGCACCGCGCCGCGCGAGTTTTGGGCCGCGCACGAGGCTTCATCTACGGCGTGGGCGCTATCGGCGTGACCGGAAGCAAGCAAACTCCGATCTCGCGCCTTAAAAATATGGTCGCAGATCTTAAAAAAATGAGCGATCTGCCCGTAGCGATCGGCTTTGGTATCCGCAACTCTAGCGATGTTCGCGCTACTAAAGAATACGCAGACGGCGCTATCATCGGCACTGCGATCGTAAATTTATGCGCGAACTACGGTGGGCACGAGCTGCAAGACAAGATCGCCGAACTTTTTAATTAACGGAAAGAGTATGAAAAAGATATTTTTGATTTTAATCGCAAATTTTTGCCTCGGCGCCAATCTGATGCAATATGATCTTTTCAACCACGACGATAGCGTGGATATCGTCTTGGCGTTTGACTCCGCATACAAGCCCGACATCGTGCGCAGCGTCGATGGGCAGTCGATGAGCCTTATTTTAAAGGGGCTCGGCGGCGATGAGAAATTTAACGAAATGCGCACCAATCAAAAGGTGCTCAAAAGTTTTACGATCGCGCCCAAGGGCAAGGATATCGAGATCAACTTCCCAACGGGAGCCAATCTTTTGGTTGACGCTCTTACCCAAGACGGAAATTTAAAACTCGTTTTGCGCGTAAAAAACCCCGCTTTCGATCAGAGTAGAATGAGCGTCAAAAGCGAGGGGGGCGAGGCGGCGAGCAGCAAAAGCAGCAGCCTGGGCTGGATCATGCCGCTGCTTGTCGCGATCCTTTTCATCGTCGCGGCGGTCGTTTTCGTGCGCAAGGTCCTAGCGCGCAAATCGCATAAAAGTATCGATGAGACGTGGAGGGTTTTCGACGACGACGCAGAGCAGGCCTCGGAACCTAGCGGAGCGGAGAACTCTAAAAATTCTAACGACATAGATCTTTGGGACGAGGAAAATGGCGCTAAATTTGCAGGCGAGAGCTCCAAGAGCGCCTATGATGATTTTTACGACGAAATTTCACAAACCGAGATCAAAGAGGAAAGCTCTAAATTTAAAAGCGAGCCTTCGGATAGGAGCTCTGATGAAATTTCTCAGGATAGCTTTGACGTCAAAGACGAGGATCTAAATTTTAAGGAGCCAAGCTCCGAGCGCGAGACTTTGAGCGATGAGAGCGGCGCTTTCGGCGATGAAATTTCGCGCGATACGGATCAAAATGGCGCCGCCGATACGAGCGTCAAAAAAGCCGAAATGCAGGGATTTTCAAGCGAGCTAAAGGAGAAATTGGGCGCTAAAGAGGCGGGAACTTTGACGTTTAAAAAGGTTTTACAAGATGAAATTTTAGGCGCGCCTGCCCTGCCGTCTAGCGACGTCGAGGTGGATTTCGTCGGCAGCATCGATGAGGAAAACACCGCCGTGGTGCTAAGTTTCGGCGGCAAAAAACATCTCGTCGTACTTAAAGATTCAAATGTCATCGAATGAAGCCGCGCTACGAGCGCCTGCCGAGTGCTTTAAAGCGGGCGGCTTGATCGTCGTTTGAGGGCGACGCTATCGCTCAATCGCTCATGCAAGAAGCGAACCGCTCGGAAGAGGATTGTCGAAGATGCGAGACATTGCCGATGCGAGCACGGTTTAAAGCGGCTTATTTTCAGCGCGAGCTTTTGGGGTTTGTTTTTGTGATACGAGCTTTGTCGCTTCGCAAAAGGATATGAAATTAACCGCTAAATTTTAAAAACAGAGGAGCTATGCGTAAAATTTTATCCGCACTGGCCGCGATTTTCGTCTTATGCCTTTGTGCCGCGGCGATTGAAAATAGCACGAATGAAAAACGTGCAGGCGAAGCAAAATCCGCGATAGACTACCGCGAGGAGATGCGCCGCTTCGTCATCGCTATCTCGCAATACGGCAAGAAATTTGATAAAAATTTCATCGTCATCCCGCAAAACGGGCTTGAGCTCATTACCGAGGACGGCTCAGCTAGCGGCGAGCTGCAGCAGGGCTACCTACGCGAGGTCTCGGCCGTGGGCGCCGAGTCGCTCTTTTACGGATACTCAGATGACGATGAGCCCACTTCCGCCGACGTAAGCGAATATGCGCTTAGACTCTGCCGCCTCTACGCGCAAAACGGCGTGCGGGTGCTAGTTACAGACTATTGTTCCGCCGCGAGCGATGTAGACGCCTCGTATCGGCGCAGCAAAGAAAACGACTTTCTTTCTTTTGCTGCGGATAAACGAGCTCTGACCGCCGTTCCGAAGTATCCAAACATTCCGCACAACGCAAACGGCAAAGATATAAACACGGTTGCAGACGCCGAAAACTTTTTGTATCTGATCAATAGCGAAAAATTTTCTACAAAACGGCAGTTCATCGATGCGCTCAAAAATACGGATTACGATATCATAATAATGGATCTGTTTCACTTCGAAAAAGCCTACACTGCGTCCGAAATACGGGAGCTCAAAACAAAACGCAACGGCGGAAAGCGGCTTGTGATCTGCTATATGAGCATAGGGGAGGCGGAGGATTACCGGTATTATTGGAATGGCGGCTGGAAAACGGGGAAGCCCGCCTGGCTTGCAGAGGAAAATCCGCACTGGAAAGGAAATTACGTCGTTAAATACTGGGATGCGGATTGGCAAAAAATAATTACGGGCAACGACGGCTCGTATCAAAAAAAGATCTTGGACGCGGGCTTTGACGGCGTTTATCTTGACATAATCGATGCGTTTGAGTATTTCGAGAACCAGTCGGATAGGTAATTAAAATTTTACTCGTGCCGCTTATAACTAAAGGCGGTAATTTTTAAAATTCTTTTAAAATTTTTCATATCCAAATTTTACCTCG
>ERZ772917.540-NODE-540-length-26363-cov-4.271324_pt1 | contig 26363 bp, 16 predicted proteins | sample MGYA00511187_ERZ772917 | MGnify/ENA primary metagenome ERZ772917 (study PRJEB29015, sample SAMEA2737925) | human oral metagenome | biome: human oral; feature: human-associated habitat; material: dental | place: China | collected 2012 ...
AATACAAGATGCATAAGCAGATACTTCCGGAGATGGGGATGAAGCTGCCGTTCAACCCTGAGCTGGCTGACCTCTCCGGCATGGCTGACGTCGCCGGCTTGTGCATCACCTCCGTGATCCACAAAACCTTTGTGCAGGTGGACGAGGAGGGAACTGAAGCTGCGGCCGTCACGAGCGTTCACGTAATGGCCACCGGCGAATCGTCTATGCAAGTGTTCACTGTCGATCGCCCGTTCCTCTTCGCCATCCGCGAGAAGAGCACGGGCGCCATCCTCTTTATCGGAGAGATTGGGGATGTGAAAAACTGAATGCGACGGAGTAGCATGTAGGGCAGATTTGTGGCCTGCATGAACAACAGTCCTGCCGGCAGAGAGGTGTCTCGAAAAGACCCTTTCAGCCGACAGGACTGTTTCGTTTCCCCCTTTCGCTTTGCGTTTACTTCCTCCAGGAACTGGCTGCTTGGCTTTGGGGATTTTGTTTTCAGAGATCCTTCAGCAAAACTCCCTCGCCGGCTGCCAGCAGGTCACGGCGAGTGCGCAGGAGCGCCTCCCACTGATTGCGGTAGGTGCCGGCCGTGTCGATGGGGAAGTTCTCGGAACCGTGTTCGTCGATGCGCTGGAGTACCAGTCCCACGCTGAGGCGTGCGATGGCGAATGCGGGCTGGTAACGTACTATGCCTGATGCGTCCTCTTCAAAGTGCACCACGGAGAATACCTTTAATTCGGTCAGGAGGGCGACGGTCTGCTCCGTCAGGGCGGGCGGGATGTGGCCGGCTTGGGACAGTTCGTCTGCGGTGTAGGGCTTTTCGCCGAGTTCAAAGCGCTTGGCAACGAGGGAGGTGATGAGTAGCGCTAAAAAATCGCGGTAGCGGCGGCTGACGGTTTGCACGTCGCGGTCGAAACTGAAGCGGCGTACGCTCTGGGAGGCGTAAACTAATTCGGCGCCGAAGAGGCAGATGAGCCAAGAGAGTTGCAGCCAAAGCATGAGCAGGGGGAGGGCGGCGAAACTGCCGTAAATGGCGTTGTATTTGCTCACCCAGATCTGTCCGTTGATGTAGAGGTATTGGAATACCTGAAAGGCGCAGCCTACGAGTGTGCCGGCTACGAGCGCGTTGAGGAAGCGGACGCGGGTGTTGGGGGCTAAGAGGTAGAGCAGGGTGAAGAAGAGGATGATGATGGAGTATGGCAAAAGTCGCAGCGTGGTGTCGGCGATGGGCGTGAGGAAAATGTAGGAGAAAAGGGTGCGGCGGAGGGTGGAGAGGAAGATGGAGAGTCCGCTGGAGACGGTCATCAGGACGGGGAGTATGATGATCATGGCGGAATAGGCGGTCACTTTGCGCTGCCAGGTGCGGTCTTTTTCTACGCAGAAGATCTCGTTGAAGGTGTGCTCCACGGTGGAGATGAGGCTGAAGACGGTGTAAAGGAGGAGTATGAGTCCGATGCCGAGGAAGACGCCTTCGCGGGTCATGGAGAGGTAGTTCAGCGCAAAATCTATGGCACGGGAGATTTGGTGAGCTTGTGCGGGAAAATAATCGGAGAGGCTGCGCTGAATGATGTCTTGTACGCCGAATCCGCTGGCTACGCCTACGACGACGGCGAGCATGGGAACGACGGAGAGGAGGGTGCTGTAGGTCAGTGCTGAGGCGCGCGTTTGGAGGTCTTGGCGACTAAAGCCGCGTATGGCCAGGATGAGTGTTTTGGCGAGATAGATGTAGATGCGTCGGAGGCCGGTCACATCGTCGTCGGTGATGCGCCAGATGTCGTAGGTGATGAAGCGTATCGAGGTGGTGACCCACTCCGTGATGCGCTCAATGAGTGATGGCTTTTTTTTCTCGGACATATAGATGATTGGAGTGGGGAGAAAAAGAAGGGCAGTCGGCCTGTAAGCCGGGTTCTGTACCTGCACGGGATGCGCAGGCGTCTGTCATTTATCTTGGCCTTGCCGTTGCCGACAGGCTCTGTGCAGTCTACCCCCCGGCATCGGGCGGGCCGCCCTGTTTCGCCGGTATACATGACCTTACAGCCCATCAGGCGTACTGCCCTCCGTATTCCGACGGAGGCGGTGAGCTCTTACCTCGCCTTTTCACCCTTACCGAACTTGCGCCCGGCGGTTATTTTCTGTTACGCTACTCTGCCGTCGCCGACAGCTTCCCGTTAAGAAGGATGGTGCCCTGTGCTGCCCGGACTTTCCTCTCGCCTGCGCCGTGCGGACGACCCGTCGCGACGGGTGTCTGACTGCAAACGAGCGACAGACCGGCCGGCTGCCCGGGCGCAAAAGTAGGTGCTGTTTCTCAGATTGCCACCTGAATGTGTGCGGAGGAGGGGGGACGTTTTTTCCCGTCGGCTGCGATGTGCGGCGAGTGGGGTACAGTATATATATGGGTGACTCTACAGGCATGAAAGTGGGTCGATAAAATCGTGCGTGGGACTGCGTTCGGGGAAAAGCAGGTCTTTTTGTCTTGAAAATGAACTCTGTGCGAATGAAAGCAGGTATTTCAAATGCTGACGGGGACTGTGTGCGAATGAATATGGGTTTCTCAAATGAAAATGGGGACTCCGATGGAATGAAAGCAGGTATTTCAAATGCTGATGGGGACTCCGCGCAAATAAAAGTGGGTTTTTGAAATGATTCTGATAACTCTCTGAGATGAAAGTTATTAATCCAATTTCGATTAATAACTCGACGAGATGAAAGTTATCAATCTAATTTCAATTAATAACTCGCAGAGATAAAAGTTATCAATAAAAATGCGATTAATAACTTTCCGAGATGAAAGTGAATAATAAAAATCGGATTGATAACTTTTATCTCGTCGAGTTAATGACATGGATCCCGAAAAGGGACTTCCGAAGCGTTGGAGTAGGTATTCAGATTTTGTTTGGCCACTCCGCGACGCTCGGAGTAGGTCGGAGAGAAATTTTTACCGCCTCGGCGCCCTTCGGAGTAGGTAAAAATCATCGGATTTCCGCATAGACGCGTCGCGCATCCCCTCGCAGAAATTTTTTTGGGCATATCAGAGCGCGTTGACCACCGCAACCGATCTTTTTTTCCGCCTTTGATGAAAGAGAAGGAGGCGAAAGAAAATCTATTGAATGATCGCCATCTATTCGGGTCGAGCATATAAAATGACCACCCCCTCATCCCGCCTGCGAGGCTGTTCAAAACTACCGAAAAAGCAGGCCTTTTTTCCCATACTTTTGCCCGCCGAAAAAAGAAGACGCACCATATGGCATCGAGATGGATCAAACGCACCGTGAAGACGTGCCTGCTGGCGCCCGTAGGGGCGGTGGCGGTGGGCGCGGCACTGCTCTACGTGCCGCCCGTGCAGAACGCCGTACTGAAAATCGTACTCCGGCGCGTCTCCGAGTCGGTCGGGATGGAAATAACAGTCGGTCACGTGCGGCTATCGTACCCTTTAGATCTTACGCTTCACGACCTCTCGGTGCGCGACTCCGTGCGCGACACCCTGCTTAACGTACGCGGCATAGCGCTGAGTCTGCAGCCGTGGCCATTGTTGCACAGTGAAGTGCTCGTCAGTCGGTTGCAGATCGACAGCGCACGCATCAACAGCAAGGCCATGCTTGAAGGCATGCACCTGCGGGGCACCGTCGGGAGGTTGGGGGTGGCCGATGTGGAACTTTTTCTCCACTCCGAGGAGCTGCGACTCGACAGCGTGATTTTGGCAGACGCTGAGGTGGCGCTCGTGATTGACTCCCTGATGCCCTCTGACACGACGGACACAACGGCTAACCGCTGGCGAATCACGGCCGACCGACTCGACGCCCGTCGCGTGGGCTTCACCCTGCGCATGCCGCAGGATACGCTCAGCGTGACCTCCTATCTCGGCGATACGCGCGTGGAGGGCATACTGGCCGACCTCGGTGCGCAGCGTTACGGCGCCCTACTGCTCGACCTGCGCGGTGGGTATGCCGCATACGACGGCACCGAGCGCCCACGCACGATAGGCCTTGACCCGATGCATATTTCCGCCTCCAACATCCGCCTACTCGCCGACACGATTCGTTATCACAACGGCGACCTCCGCGTAGCCCTCCGCGAGGCCTGGTTTGACGAACGTTCGGGCCTCTCAGTGACCGCCCTTTCCGCCTACGTCCACTTGGACACGTCCGGCGTCTCCGTTTCTCGCGGCAGCCTCCGCACCAACCGCTCCTGGATCGACCTCCAGGCCCGCGTACCCTGGGCAGCACTCACGGACAGTCCCACGGATGATTTACAAGCCGAATGGACAGCAGGCATAGACGGGCAAGACGTTTTGACCGCCCTGGGTGAACAAGGCCCCAAGCTCATGCGCGCCATCCCCGACTCACTTCTCTACCTCTCCGGTTTGGTCGAAGGAAATGTAGACCGACTCCGCGTGCACGACATCACAGGCGGACTGCCCGGCGCCTTCACCTTCGAAGCCTACGGGTCGGCAGAAAAAATTTTGGACGAAAAGCGCCGCTCCGGACAGTTCAACCTACGCATGCAGACGGAGAGTCGTTACTACCTCAGCCGATGGATACCGGAGCTTTCCGGCGGCCGCATGCAGCTGCCAGAGCGTATAAAAATCGCATTAGAGGCATCGCTGAAAAGCGGAGAATATCGCGCCAAATTGACCGCCGAGGAGTCAGGCGGCAGAGTCGAAATGAACGGTCGTTATCACCCACTCCGCAACGAATACGCCGTAGAAATGCGGATCGACAGCCTACGTCCCGCCCACTTCCTCCCCCACGACTCCCTCTATAGGCTCACCGCCGTGCTGCACGCCGAGGGTCGAGGAACAGATTTCCTCTCACCCGCCACCCGCATCACCCTTCGCGGTTCCGTAGCCGACATCCAGTACGGTTCATACAGGCTCTCGGGACTCATTTTCGATGCTTCACTCCGCGACCACCACGCCCAAGCCACGCTGCAGACCCATTCGCCACAAATACAAGGCATGGCAACAATCGACGGCATCGTCAGCCGCGACCGCATGGGGGGCACACTGATCGTGGACGTAGACACGCTCGACCTCCAAGCCCTGAAAATAACCGAGGAACCACTCTCCGGCTCCTTCCAGCTCTTCTCAGAGGTAGAGACCGACCTCAAGCGTCGCCACAAGTTGGATCTCACCCTCGGCAACTGGGCCGTCACCACCGCACAGCGGACCTTCCGCCCCAAAATGCTCACACTGCGCGCCGTGAGTGACGACGACACCACACGACTTTCCTTCCACGCAGGCGACATGAGCCTCCTGGCCACCGGAAATATGGACGCGCCAACCATCCTGCAACGCCTCGGCAACGTAGCCGACGCCTTCCGCGGACTGATGGCTCGCGACAGCGCCGCCCACATCGAGCGCCTCACCCCGCTCTTGCCCACAATAGATCTGCAGGTAGAAGCCGCGCAAGACAACCCGCTCTACAATTATCTGCAGGAGCAAAACATCTTCTTCGACCGGCTCAACATTCACGCCACTACCTCTCCACAGGACGGCTTGCGAGCCAACGCAATGCTGCAAGCCCTCATGCGCGACACCTTGCGCATCGACACCATTTGCCTTGACATACACCACGACTCGATAGCAGGCTTAACCTATTCCTGCGACGTCATTAAGAACCGTTTTCGTGGGCAAGAAGCATTCATTGCCGGGCTGCGCGGACACCTGATCAACGGCGTGGCAGAATTAAACGCACTCTACCGCGACAGCCGTGGCGACACCGGACTCAGCCTCGGAGTCCAAGCTGAGCAGAGGGGCAAAGCCTTCCGTTTTCACTTCATACCCGAAGAGCCCATCTTAGGATTTATTCCCTTTAAGCTCAATCCCGAGAACTACGTTGAGGTGCGGAGTCTCAAAAGCATACAAGCCGACCTGAAACTGACCGGCCCCGAAAACGCATCCCTTTGGGCACACACCGGAGAGGACTCCACAGAACTTTTTGTCGAGCTCAGCCAAATCGACCTCCGCCAAATCTCCCGCTTCGCCCCCATACCAGACATGTCAGGTCGCCTCAACGTAGCCTTGCGCTACGTCCCGTCCGACGTCTCCTTCCTCATCGCCGCCGAGGCGAACGTCGACCGACTCGTCTATCGGGGTCAGCCCGTCGGCGACTTCCTCCTCAACGGCGTCTACCTGCCCCTCGACGACAATCGCCACCGCTTCGACGCCCACTTTTACCACAATGAAGACGAGTTAGCCTTAGTTTCCGCCTTCTACACCTCGCCGCCGCATCGCCCCGCCGCCACTCAACAAGCCCAGGGTAAGATCGACGGAACCATGCTCCTCAATCAAATACCGCTCAAGGAGCTCAACCCATTTTTTGGCGGCATGCTCGACATGCAAGGTGTGCTTCGTGGCCGTTTGAACCTACTGACCAACGAGCGCGGCCCGGTATGGAACGGATTTATCCAACTCGACACCGCCTCGATGTATGTAACCTCCGCCGCCACCCGCTTCCGCTTCGACGACCGTCGCGTAGAAATAAAGGACAGCCGCATGCGCTTCAACAAATACGAGATACGCACCACCGGCGACAACCCCTTTCAGATCAACGGCACGATAGATTTAAGCAGCCCCACAAAGGAGACGGCCGACCTGCGGCTACTGGCGCAAGACATGCCACTAATCGACGCCGAAGAGGCACCCGGAGCAATGCTTTACGGACAACTTCCGGTGGACATCAACCTCACGGCGCGCGGCCCCCTACGTTCACTCAAGGTGCGTGGGGGCGTGCACGTCCGCAGCGGCACTAACCTCACCTACGTCATGCCAAACGCAAACGACGAGGTACAAGACAACTTCTCCAACTTAGTCACCTTCACCTATTTTGCCGACACCGTACCTCGCCGAATCCGCGAATTAGAACGTCAGATCGCAGCTCGATCGGCCTCAATGGGTGGCGTAGATGCCTTGCTCACACTTCGCATCGATCCGACCACCCGATTGAAGATCGACATGGGCGGTGGCGAACGCGCCAACCGCATCGAACTGCGCGGTGGTGGCGACCTCTCGTTCCACTACACCGCCCTCGGAGACATGAACATGAGTGGTCGTTACTCCATATCCGGCGGCCTGATTCGTTACAGCATACCCGTCATCCCGCTGACCGACTTCAACATTCAAGACGGCAGCTACGTCGAGTGGCAGGGCGATCTGATGAATCCATACCTCAACATCACAGCCCTCACACGCCAACGCTCCACCGTGAACTTCGACGGCCGGTCGCAGATGGTAGAGTTCAACGTCGGCCTACAGGTACGCCAACAGCTGCGCAACATCGCGTTGAAATTCATTCTCGAAGCGCCCAAGAACGGCACCGTGCAAACGCAACTCGCAGCCATGGGCGAAGAGGAGCGCAGCAAGCAAGCCATCGGGCTTTTAGTGACCGGCGTCTATCTCGCTAACAGCGGCACAGGCAACGAGCGACTCGACGTAGGCACAGCCCTCAGCAGTCTTTTGCAACGCGAGATCAACAACATGCTTGGTAGCTTCAGCGGAGAAGTACCCTTCTCTTTCGACGTGAACACCTACGACGGAACCGATGGTAAGGGACGTCGCATCGATTACTTAGGCCGATTCTACATGGGCTTCCTAGGCGATCGCATCTACACCACCCTCGGTATGCGTTATTCCACCAACGACCCCGTCACGGGTGATCAATTCTATATCGACGAGGCCTCTCTCGAGTATCGACTCGACGCTGACGGTTCCCGTTTCGTGCGTATTTATAATCAGACTGACTACGAGAATCTTTTTGAGGGGGAAATACGCAAGACAGGTTTGAGCGCCATTTTCCGCCGCAAGGTGAAGCGCCTGTCTGATCTGTTTGATTTTCGCAAGCGCCGCAATCGGATCGTTCCAGTGGAGGAAGCGCCCACCTCCGACCCCTCTTCTGACACGGAAGAGGAACTCAAAATTTCTGATGACGCCCTTCGCCACGAGTCCACCGATTCACCCGAAAATGAGAATAAGAAGAATGAAGAGTAAGGTCTGTCACCTGATATCTGCCGCCTGCCTCCTGCTATTCGGAGCCTCCTGTTCGACTACGAAAAAGCTGCCTCAGGGCGAAGTGCTCTACACCGGCATCGAACGCATCGTGGTTACCGATCCCGCCAGCAAGCATCGGCGCGGAGCCGATGAGGCCTTAGGCAAGGTGGAGGAAGCCTTAGCTTATCCGCCGAACAACGCACTCCTCGGCAGCTCCACTACACGCACGCCGTTGCCTATCGGGCTGTGGATGTATAATGCGCATGTAGGGAAAAAGGGGCGTTTCCACCAGTGGATGTATCGCTGGCTCGCCGCGCGACCCGTCACGCTCTCCACGGTGAAGCCAGCCAATCGCGCACTGTCGGCTCAGAACATCTTGCATGAGAACGGATTCTTACGTGGCTCCGCCTCTTACGAGATCATACCCGACCGCAAGGATTCGTTGAAGGCACGTGTACGTTATTACGTCACCCTAAAAGAACCTTACATCGTAGATTCCGTCCGCTTCCGGCGCATGCAAGATCGCAGCGACACGACCATCAAGTGGCGCGATGAGGACAGACTGCTTCACCGCGGCGACCTCTTCACCATCGATAGGCTCGAGGCGGAACGCCAACGCATCTCAGCCATCATGCGCGACAACGGATATTTTTATTTCCGACCGGAATACATCGAAGTGCAGGCGGACTCCACAAAAGGAAATCACAAGGTAGACTTGCGCGTGAGGGTGCGCCGCGACGTGCCGCGCGACTTCATCCGTAAGCCGTGGTTCATGGGCAAAACATCTTTCCAACTCATCGGGTATGACGGTGAGTTGCCCACAGACAGCCTCACCTATCGCGACGTTTCCATCCACTACGAAGGGCAGCTGCGACTTCGTCCCGCCGTCCTCTATGATCTTTTACGGTTCCGTCGTGGCGACCGCTACTCCTTGGCACGGCAGGAAGAGACGCAGGCTGCCTTAGGTCGTCTCCGCACGTTCCGTTTCGTAGATATGCAATACACTCCGGCAGACACATCTGCTACTTGCGACACGATGAATGTGCGTATTCGCGCCACTTACGACTATCCGCTGAACAGTCGCCTCGAGGTGAAAGGCACCGTCAACGATAATCGTTATGCGGGTCCGGGATTTAACCTCACGCTGACTCGCCTTAATTTATTTGGCGGGGGGGAGAATCTGTCTGCTTCTGTCTACGGATCTTATGAATGGCAGACGGGCGCCCGCACAGCCGGCCACACGGGTTTGGTGAACAACTACGCGCTGGGTGCACGTGGGTCGCTGACTTTTCCGCGCTTGATGCTGCCGCGTTTTGGCCATAAGGGCAAAGAATCCAGCGCCACCACGCGCATCGAGGCCCAAGCTGCTGTTCTTAATCGCGCTCGCTTTTTCAATCAACTCACCTTTGGCGGAAGTCTCTCCTACGATTTCATCACCAACCCCATTCGCCGCCACACGTTTACCCCATTGCGCGTCACCTTCTCTCGCCTCCTCAGCACGACGAAGGCCTTCGATAGCATCGTTGTTCGTAACCCATCTATTCGGCAGAGTCTCCAGGATCAGTTTATTCCCGTGATCGAGTACACATACACCCTCGACAACTCCTCGGTGCGCGACGAACGCAGCAAGACCCGCTGGCACTTCTCCGTGTCTGAATCTGGAAACATTCTTTCTGCTGCCAATCTGATCTTGCTTGGTCGCAGTTTCAGCGAACAGGGCAAAACGATGTTCAAAAATCCCTTCTCGCAATTTTTGAAGATGACCACGGAGCTGAGCTATAATCATTACATCGACCGCCACCAGCGTTTAGCTTTCCGACTGGGCGGTGGCATTATTTATAGCTATGGCAACACGACACAGGCTCCTTATAGCGAACAGTTTTACGTGGGTGGTGCGAACAGCATTCGTGCGTTCACAATTCGCAGCGTAGGTCCCGGCCGTTTCACTCCGGATCTCAACGATCCTTACGCCTATATCGATCAGATTGGTGACATCAAATTAGAGGGCAACGCGGAGTATCGTTTCCGCCTCGTGGGCAACTTAGACGGTGCCCTCTTCCTCGACGTGGGCAACGTTTGGCTACTTCGCGACGACCCACTTCGCCCGGGGGGACGTTTTGAATGGAAGTATTTACTCACAGACATCGCAACGGGTACTGGCGTCGGATTTCGTTACGACATCAATCTGCTTGTCTTCCGTTTCGATATTGGTTACGCGCTCCACTTCCCCTACGAAACGGGTCGCCGCGGCTACTTCAACGCCCCCAATCTCCGCGACGCATTGGGGTTCCACCTTGCGCTAGGCTATCCTTTCTGATGAACCGGAGTAGGCCATCTCTTTTTCACGAACGGCATGACGGGATGGGTGGTTGGCCTGATTTTTCCTCGCAGCCAGTCCTCCGTTTGAGTTGTTAGCGTTTAGATTTCAGTTTATAGATCCCCCACTACTTTTGCCGCCCTATGAAAGAATTTATTATCACCCAAGAGAAGACTGAGCGAGCCGTTTTGGTCGGGCTCATCACCCCCGAGCAGAGCGAAACGCAGGTCAAGGAGTATTTGGACGAGTTGGCCTTCTTGGCGGAGACTGCTGGCATCGAACCGGTCCGCCGCTTCACGCAGAAAGCGGATATGCCGCACGCAGTGACCTTCGTCGGCTCCGGCAAACTGCGTCAGATCGGCGAGTATGTTGTGGAGAACGAAATTGGTATCGTGGTGTTCGACGACGAATTGTCGGCTAAGCAGTTGCGTAACATTGAAAAGGAATTGAAGGTGCGCATCTTGGATCGCACGAACCTGATCCTCGACATCTTCGCCAAGCGCGCGCAGACCGCGCATGCTAAGACTCAGGTCGAGTTAGCCCAGTATCGTTACATGTTGCCCCGCCTGACGCGTCTTTGGACCCACTTAGAGCGTCAGCGAGGAGGTGTCGGCATGCGTGGCCCCGGCGAGACGCAGCTCGAGACAGATCGCCGCATCATCCTTGACCGCATTTCAAAGCTGAAACGTGAGCTGGCGGAAATCGACAAGCAGAAAGCTACGCAACGTCGTGGGCGCGGCAAGATGGTCCGAGTGGCGCTCGTGGGTTACACCAACGTCGGCAAGTCGACGCTAATGAACCTGCTCGGCAAGAGTGAGGTGTTTGCGGAGAACAAACTCTTCGCCACGCTCGACACCACCGTCCGCAAAGTGATCATCGAGAACTTACCCTTCCTGCTCTCAGACACGGTTGGCTTCATTCGCAAATTACCGACCGAACTCGTCGAATCGTTTAAGTCGACCCTTGACGAGGTGCGCGAAGCGGATCTGCTGCTGCATGTGGTGGACATTTCGCACGCCACGTTTGAGGAACAGATCGCGGTGGTGGAGCGCACACTGTCTGACATCGGTTGCGCGGATAAGCCAGTCATCACGGTCTTCAACAAGGTGGATGCCTTCTCCTTCGTTCCCCAAGACGAAAACGATCTCATGCCACGCCGCCGCGAAAACATCCCCCTTTCCGAGTTGCGCGATACGTGGATGAGTCGGCGTCCGGGCAGTTGCATCTTCATCTCGGCCCGCGATCACACGAATATTTCCGCCCTCAAGTCGCTCCTGTACGAACGCGTCAAGGCGATTCACATCACCCGCTTTCCCTACAACGACTTCCTTTTCCAGCATTACGAGGTGGAAAACGAGTAGGGGAGGGGATGCATAGTAATTAGAAGCCGATCCATTTTCTGCTTTATATAGCACACGCCTATCCGTCGCGCGCATTCATTATATATACGTTGTGCAGTGGGAGCTGCTGCAGCGGTGTGCGCCGGGAACCTGTGACAGCAGATTAAATGGAAAAATTCGTTCGGGATCAGCCGATTTGCATCCAATATCCATGAAAATCTGCGCAACGGGAACCTCTCTCAGAAAACATCTCTACAAAACGTGCGCGTCGGAAATCGCTATCTATAGACGTTTCCTCAATACATCCGCAAATAGAGCTTTTCTATTGAACTACTTCTCCAATACGTACGCAACGAGAGCTGTTTTCTGTAGACGTCTCCTCAATACGTCTGCAAATAGAGCTTTCCCCTTGAGACACTTCCCCAATACGTGCGCAACGGGAGAATTTTTCCGCAAATACTTCTCAAATACATACGCAACAGGAGCTACTCTCTGCAGTCGTTTCTCAAATACATGCGCTACAGCTGGACTTTTCTGAAATCATGCGCTCTGTACGACCGCAATAAGTGTAGCTTTCAGAAAAGCGCCCCCAAATACGACCGCAACGAGAGGAAATTTCCGAAAATACTTCTCAAATACATGCGCAATGGGGTGTGTTTGCAGAAAAACACCCCCAAATACGACCGCAACGGGGCGTTTTTCCGAAAAAACACCCCTAAATACAACCGCAATGGGGTGTGTTTGCAGAAAAACACCCCTAAATACGACCGCAAAGGGGTGTGTTTGCAGAAAAACGCCCTAAATGACACGCGAAAAAAAGTGTGTTTGCAGAAAAACGCTCCCAAATACATGTGCAATGGAAAGTGTGTTTGCAAAAACACGGTCTAAAACGCATGCGCGACGGGAGTGTGTTTACAGAAAAACACTTCAAACGATGTGCAAATGGAGCTTGCTTGGCTCGGCTCCAATAAATCATCAATAAATGATCGGCCTGCCACAGGAGGGCGCTCCATTTCCCACGATTTTTAACTACCGATTGGGCTCAGTCGCTCCATCATGCTTACGATATGATAAATCCCGTCCTCCTGACATGCTTATTTTTTTGTGCGTAGGTTTTGCCTTTTTCCAAAAAGCTGCTCTATATTTGTGGCACAATAAAACACAGTACCATTGTCTAATTGATTAATCGACGAGATATGAAACCAATAAAGAGAATCGAAGAACCGGGTAGCAAGCACTTTCAGCTGGATCTGCATACCGACTATCAGCAACGTGTTTACGGAGTGGTCTCCAAGATCGAGCCCGAGAAAATCCTCTTGGATGCTGCCGACATTGCCAAATGGGACGCAGGAATCAAAGCGCAGAGTGATAACGCCCGCGAGACACGAGCCGCAAAGGAGTCTGAGACGCTACAGAAGAAGGATGAGGAACGCGATAAGATCATTACGGCGCTATTTCAGGAGATTCGCTTGGCCGCGAGCTCTCCGATAGCTGCTCGGCGCGACGCAGGGCACCAACTGAAGCTCATTGTGGATGCTTACAAGGGGCTGCAAAACGAGCGTTGGGCCGGTAAGACGGCGCATATCACCGGATTGCTCCACGATTTGGATAAATCGGATGTGTCTGCCGCAATTACCACGCTCGACATGGCTCCGTTAATTACCCTTCTGCGCACGGCTAACAATGAATTCAAAACGTTGCGTGAAACGCGCTCATCGGTGGCCGCCAGCAACGGTATGTTGTCGAGTGCGGAGGTACGGAAGGCGAACGACCGAATGGCGGAGGACATATTCTTCCACATTGAGATGGCTTATTCGATGGCGGCGACTGAACCGGAGCGTAAGGTGATCGGCGACCTGATCGATCAGGTGAATCAGCGCATCCATGAGGCTAAAACGACGTATAATCAGAGTGCAGCGCAGCGCAAGCGGCACAAGAAAAAGAAGGGTGGCGAGGAACCTCGCGAGCCGAAGGAGAAAGAGCCGGGTAAGCCGGGAGATGAGAAGAAGAAACCGGACACGAAGGAGCCTGAAAAGCCTAAACCCACCGAGCCGAAGGAGCCCGAGAAGCCGAAACCTGGTAATGGTGACACGCCGAAGCCTCCCAAAGAGGATGAGGGAGATGATGTCTACATCCCGAAGGACTAACGCATTGCAGCATTCTGAAGTCGGGTGACAGAGATTAGATCTAAAATGCCGTAGAGCCCTAAGCCTGCCGAACGGAGGTCGGCGGAGAGGCCTATATATATAGGTGATGAATCTGCACAGCCTGCCAAAATGTCTTCGTGGGATGGGATGGAGGACGGTGCGCTATGCAGGATGAGATAAAGGGCAGAGATAGACCGTCATAGGTTTATGTCTGCTCTTGTATATAGTATATCCCGGAGGGGTGATTTCAAATATGCCGTGGCAAAGCCGAAGCACAATTAAGATTTCAGGCCGGAGCGTATCTGAGTCATTGGAAATATGGATGCGATAAGCGAAAAAATTAAGGTGATTGTTGGATGGGAGGATAAGAACTACTCCGCTGCAGCTGAGGTAAATGGCGTTGTCATAGTGACACACAAAAATCTCGATAAACTGAAAGAAGTATTTGAAGACGCCTTCCGCTTTCATGTGGAAGAAAGCATAAAAAGCGGAGATCAATTGCCGGAGACCATTAAAAATGGAGCCTATGAGTTGGAGTATGAGCTGCAAGTGTCCGCATTGCTTCATAAGTACGGCGATGTATTGACGAAATCGGCTTTGTCACAAATGTCAGGCATCGATAAACGGCAAATTGGGCATTATATACAAGGTACGCGCACGTTGCGGAAGGATCAGCGCAAAAGGATTGTGCAAGGTTTCCACCGATTGGGACAGGAATTGCTGTCTGTTGAGTGAGGCGTACCACCAATAGCATAAAAAAAGCATTAAGCACGGAGAATCGAATGCTATTTATAAAGTAGCACGTATTTTTGGCCCACATTTTTTATTCACACATAACTCCCGAACGATTATGAACTTAAATGAGTTATTCAGCGGTTCGACAGTACAGTCGATTGTTAAGAACATTGTAGAAAAGACCGGCCTCAGCGAAGGGCAAGCGTCGAGCGCTCTGCAGGCGGCTTTGCCGATGATCCTTGATGTGGTAACCAAGAAGATAGGTGGCGGCGAAGGACAGGCTGGCGGGTTGGGCAGTCTGCTCAGCGGCATCACAAGCAATCTTGGCGGCTCCGGGGATGGCAAAGGCGGCGGCATCGTCGAAAAAATCACCGGCATGATCGACAAGAATAAAGATGGAAACATCATGGACGACCTGAGCAACATGTTCGGCGGAAAGAAAAAATGACGCCGCGTGAGCGCTAAAGCATACAGAACACTGACTTCGGACGAAATCCGGAGCTTGCAGGCCGCAGGTTGCGAAGCCGACGACTGGCAAAGCATAGCGGTGGCCGCGGAAGGTTTCGATGCGGAGCGCGTGCGTCGTGTACGGTTTTCGGGCGCAGTGCGCATAGGCCGCACCGACGGCAGCTTTCCCTCAGCGGACGGCGGACCGACCTTTCCGGCAGGCCTTTATGACGCCACGATTCATGATTGCATCATCGGCGACGGTGTGCGCATTGCAGGCATACGCCTCGCGCTCTCCGGATACGAGGTCGGTGACGGCGCCCGCCTGACGGACATCGGCTCGATGACCTACCGACGCGGCGCTACAGCCGGAAACGGCGTGCGCGTGGCCGCTGCGAACGAGAACGGTGGCCGCGCCATCCCGATCTTCGACGGACTGACGGCGCAGACGGCTCACCTGATGGTTTTTCATCGTCACCGCGTCGACGCACTCCGCCGCATGTTCGACGACATCAGCGCCTATGCGGCCGACATCGCTTCCGAGCCGCGCGGACGCGTGGGGTGTGGGGCGGTAATAGAAGGTTGCGGGCGCATCACGGATGTACGCATCGGCGATGCGGCTGAAATCATCGGCGCAGCCTGTCTGCACGACGGCACAGTGCTGAGTCATGCCGGAGCACGGACAGTCGTGGGCATCGGGGTTACAGCCCGAAGTTTCATCTTCGCCCCCGGTGCACACGTCGTCGACGGCGCCTTCCTCGAACGCAGCTTCGTAGGCGAGGGCTGCCTCGTAGAGCAGGGCTTTACGGCCATCGACTGTTTGTTTTTCGCCAACGGCATGTTCGCGAAGGGCGAAGCCGTATCGGTCTTTGCCGCTCCACACACCGTTTCCCACCACAAATCGAGCCTCTCCATCGCCTGCGGCCTTTCTTTTGCGAACATCGGCAGCGGGTCGAACATGAGCAATCATGCCTACAAGCTCGGCGCACTCCACCAGACCATTTCCGAGCGTGGATGCAAGTTCGGGAGCAACTCCTACGTGCAGGCACCGGCGCATTTCGGGCCTTACACGATGGTGACTGGCGAACACCGCAATCACCCGGATCTCCGCGCGATGCCCTTCTCCTACCTCATGGAGGAAGAGGGGCAGTCGGTGCTCATCCCCGCCATAAACCTCTTTCGCACAGGGACGTTGCGCGACGTGCGTAAATGGCCCCGCCGTGATCGGCGAAGCACTGATGCCCGGCGCGACCTGATCTGTTACGATTTCCTGAACCCCAGCCTCATCGACCGTATAATCAAAGCCGTAGAACTGTTGTCGCGGCTGCACGAGGCTAAGCCGGACGCGAAATTTTACACCTACTGCAACTGCTCCATTCATCGCCACTCCCTGTTGAAGGGCATCGCTTACTACCGTGAAGCGCTCGACGTCTTCGTGGGCGACTACCTGATCGGAGGCGGAACGATCGACGACTCTGACGGGCCTGGTCGGGGCGCTTGGGTTGATCTTGCGGGCTTAGTGATGCCCTGCGAGCAGCTCGAAATTGCCGCAGCGGGTCGCCTCAGCGAGGCCGACGAGGTTTTCCGACAGGCTTTTGCGCGCTACGGAGAGTATCTGTCGCGCTTTGCTACCGATCGTTTCGGCTTGACCGATGCCGACAAGCGACGCGCTACCCTCGAGCGTTACGCGTCGACCATCGAGACGGTACGCCACCGTCTTTCTAAGGAGGCAGCCTTGGAGTTTTTCGGCGTCTCCCGCATCAGCTACGGTGCCGACAACCCCGACGACGCAGCGTCCGACTTCGCCCAAGTGCGTGGAGAGATTGCCACAGATCCCTTCCTCACGCCCCTCCTTAGTGAGCTGGAACGCAAGGCGGAACAGGCACGAAAAATGCTGAGCGAAGCGTAAGCTGCGCAAGAACTGAGTAGAGTAGGAGGGAGACGGCTTGTTTTCCTCCTACGTTTGTTTTTACGCCTTCTTGTTTCATAGCGCCTTTCGGGCGGGAGCCCCGCAAAATGCTCGCATGACCAATTCCTGATAGCATCCGGCAAGAGAATACGTCAGTTATTTTCTTGATTTTCTGTCGTCATCTTCCCCTTCACCAAGGGAAGAGAAGGAAGTAGAGACTCGCAGGCGACATCCCCTCAATGTTTGTCCGGACGCTAAACCGGGACAAATAATTTTTCTCTTCTACTGCCATTCGTTAGGATAACACATAAGCCATTTTCGTCGAACAAGTTAGGCCTTACGCTGGCGACAAGATCAAAACCTTTTTTGCTGATACCCCTAACGCCCGATCATTCCCTTTGCTTTCCTAAAAAAGGATACACGAGAGGGAATACCTCGCCATGCACTCGGCGTTGATTGTTTAGTTCTTGAGAGCCTTCTTCATTCGCTCATTTTAGATAGAAATTGGTCGAGGTAGCCGGCTGACATCCCCTCCAAGCGCCCGCCCGCCTAACGCGTAGCCTACGTCCGGAACGATTAGTCTCTTTCCGTGGGGCAAGCATCCACGCGTATCTATGCAAAGCGTCCCGGCGGAGGAGATGGATTGTCCATCAGCCCTCGTCGGGACGCTTTTTCTTTCGGGTGATTCACCCTTCGCTATTCATTTTCCGGAACCTCGTCCCAATCATACTCGATCAAGTCCGCGTCGGCATCCTCCTCTTCGGGCGGGATGTCCCACGCTTCGTCGTCCTCATCGGCCATAAGGCTCATATCCATATCGCGATGAACGATGGCATCGGCGTCGTGGAAGGTCTCGCGGTTCAGCTCGTGCCAGAGCAGGTCTTTCAGCTCGGTGATGCCCTGACCCGTGACGGACGAAATGAATCGGTGCGGCACATCCTCGGGCAAGTCTTCGGCGAGAGCCTCGGTCAGCTCCTCATCCAACAAATCGCTCTTGGTGATAGCTAACACGCGACTCTTTCCCATCAATTCGGGGTTGTAGCGCGCCAATTCGTTGAGTAAGATCTCGTATTCCTTGCGGATGTCATCCGCGTCGGCTGGAACCATGAACAACAGTAACGCGTTGCGTTCGATATGCCGAAGGAAGCGCAGCCCCAAGCCTCGGCCGTCGCTGGCGCCCTCGATGATGCCCGGGATGTCGGCCATGACGAAAGAGCGGTTGTCGCGCCAGCTCACGATGCCCAAGTTGGGTTCTAAGGTGGTGAAGGGGTAGTCGGCGATTTTCGGTTTGGCGGCAGAAACGACCGACAGCAAGGTCGACTTGCCCGCGTTGGGGAAGCCTACTAAGCCGACGTCGGCCAAGAGTTTGAGTTGCAGCACCACTTTGCGCTCCTGTGCGGGCTCGCCGGGTTGCGCGTAGCGTGGAGCCTGGTTAGTGGCGGTCTTGAAGTGCGTGTTGCCGGCACCGCCTCGTCCACCTTTGAGCAGCATCACCTGCTGCCCGTCTGCGGTGACGTCGCAGAGGTACTCGCCCGTGTCGGCGTCGAAGGCTACCGTGCCGCAGGGCACTTCGATAATGCGGTCTTCACCGTCTCGCCCCGTGCTGCGTTTGGCGCCGCCGCTGCGGCCGGAGGTAGCCACGACGTGACGCTCGAACTTGAGGTGAAGTAGTGTCCAATAGTTACGGTTGCCGCGCAGGTAGACGTGTCCGCCACGTCCTCCGTCGCCACCGTCAGGGCCTCCGCGCGGGATGTACTTTTCGCGTCGGAAGTGGGCGGAGCCGGCTCCGCCTTTTCCCGAGCGACAATAGATTTTTACGTAGTCTACGAAGTTGGATTCGGCCATAGAGGTAGGTCGTGGCTTATCTGTCCTTGACGCGGTCGATAGCCTCGCCGATGCGCTCAAAGATCTCCTCGATGCGTCCGATGCCTTTGATGGCGACGTGCTTGCCTTCACCTATATAATAGGTAGCGAGGGGAGCGGTTTGCGTGTGATAAACGTCGAGGCGAGCCTTGATGGTCTCGGGGTTGTCGTCTGAACGGCCGGAGATCTTGCCGCGCTCTAAGAGTCGGTTGACGAGTTCTTCGTCTTCCACTTGCAGGTCGAGCAGGACGTGTATATCCGTTCCGCGTTCGTTGAGCATGGTTTTCAGCGCCTCGGCCTGCTTGAGGGTACGGGGGAAACCGTCGAAGATGACGCCTTTCGAGTCCTTCTTGTCGTCTAAGAAGTCGGCGATGAGGCGGACGATGAGGTCATCGGGCACGAGTTGTCCGCGGTCGATGTAGTCCTTGGCTGTTTTACCCAGTTCGTTGCCTTCACTGATGGCTTTGCGGAGCATGTCGCCGGTGGAGATGTAGTCGAAGCCGTAGCGTTCGACGATCATTTTGCTTTGTGTCCCTTTGCCTGAGCCGGGTGCACCGAATATTACGATATTGAACATAGTGCGGTAGTGTGTATTAAGGGGTTAGTTTTCTACGATTTTATAGATGTCGCGTGCTGATCGTCCGCGCCCGTCGTAATCGAGCCCGAAGCCGACGATGAAGTCGTTGTCAATCTCTATGCCGACGTAGTCTGGCTTGAGGTCGCATTGCAGGGAGCCGGGTTTGAGCAGCATGGTGGCCAATCGTACGTCGCGGAAGCCTTCTTGGCGCAGCCGGTTGGTGACGTATTGCATGGTCAGGCCTGTGTCGATGATGTCTTCTAAGAGGATGATCGGACGATCAGTTGCGGCGCTCCGTATGGGGAGCAACTCGCGGACGATGCCGTCGGATTTGGTGCCGTGGTAGGAGGAATAGGCGGCAAAAGTTAGCTCGCAGTCGGACGAGAGTTTGCTCACCAATTCGGATACGAACATGAATGCGCCGTTGAGTATGCCCACGTAGAGCGGATCTTTACCCTCCATGTCTCGGCGAATTTCTTCGGCCATGCGTTCGATGGCCGCTATGATTTCCCGCTCGGGAATATAAAGCTCGAAGGTTTTGTCTTTTAGCCGTAACTGTTTATTCATCACATTCTCGGGTTGTTAAGGCGGGCAAATATAGACGATAATTTGAGGGGTCTTTGGGGATAGAATGGAACGTGTGCGCGGCTGGAACGAACACCTTCCCAAACTTGGGAAATGACTGCAATGCCAAACGAGCGTCTGTTTTTGCTTCGCGCAGCTTGCGTGCCCCCAAACGGGTGTCTGTTTGGCCTCAGCGAAAATGTGTAGACTCAATCAAGCGTTCGATTGGCTTCTGCTGATGTGCGCAAGGGCTATCTCTCGCTATGGTTGCGGGCAATCCCTTCCGAGGGAGCGGAAGGGATTCGCGGCGGGGCAGAGGCTCAATAAGAATTTCGGGCGCGTGCTTACTTTTGCGTCCAGTAAATGTTTTTGAGTAAATCATGGACGATATAAAGAACCGGGTCGCGTCGCTGCGGAAGGATTTGGAGGAGCACAACCATGCGTACTACGTGCTTTCCTCGCCAACGATCTCCGATCGTGCATACGACGAGATGATGCAGGAGCTGCAGCGACTCGAGGCTGAGCACCCGGAACTGGCTGACCCCAATTCGCCCACGCAGCGTGTCGGTAGCGACCTGATGGAGGGCTTCACGCAGGTGGCGCATCAATACCCCATGCTTTCGTTAGGCAACACGTATTCCGAAGAGGAAGTGCGGGACTTTTACGACCGCGTAGCCCGGACTTTGGGTGAGCCCTTTGAGGTGGTAGCCGAGTTGAAGTATGACGGCACATCGATCTCACTGATTTACGAGCACGGACAGCTGACGACGGCTGTGACACGCGGCGACGGAGTCCGCGGCGACGACGTGACGGCCAACGTGCGTACGATCCGCTCCATCCCCCTCAAACTTCGAGGCGAAGGTTGGCCCGAGCGATTAGAGATGCGTGGCGAAGTGCTTTTGCCGTGGGCCGATTTCGAGCGGATCAATCGGGAACGCGAGGCGCAGGAAGAACAGCTCTTTGCCAATCCGCGCAATGCAGCTGCCGGTACGCTGAAGCTCCAAAACCCGCGCATTGTGGCTTCGCGACGCCTCGACGCATACCTTTATTATATGTTAGGCGATGGTCTGCCTGCCGACAATCATTTCGACAACCTACAGGCGGCGCGCGCGTGGGGATTCAAAATCTCTGACGCGATACGCCTCTGCCGCACGCCGGAGGAGATCCTGGCTTACATCAAGTATTGGGATACGGAACGTCATGCCTTGCCCGTGGCCACGGACGGCATCGTGCTCAAGGTGAACTCCCTCAAGCAGCAGCGCGCACTCGGCTCCACGGCTAAGAGTCCGCGCTGGGCCATCGCGTATAAGTTTCAGGCAGAGCGAGCGGAGACGCGCCTCGTGTCCGTCGATTATCAGGTGGGGCGAACGGGCGTAGTTACGCCTGTGGCCAACCTCGATCCCGTGCTGCTGGCTGGAACGACCGTCCGCCGCGCTTCGCTCCACAATGCGAGCATTATGTCGAGCCTCGACCTGCGCCTCGGTTGCCGCGTCTACGTGGAGAAGGGTGGCGAGATCATCCCAAAAATTGTCGGCGTGGATCTCTCGGTGCCAGCCACAGGTGAGCCGATAGCATTCATCACCACCTGTCCCGAGTGCGGAACGCCGTTAGTGCGCATCGAGGGTGAGGCAGCTCATTATTGCCCGAACGAGTGGGGTTGCGCGCCGCAGGTGAAGGGCAAGATCGTGCACTTCGTCAACCGTCGGGCGCTGAACATCAACATCGGCCCCGAGACGGTGGAAGCGCTCTACGATGCAGGTCTTGTGTGCAATGTCGCCGACCTCTACGCTGTGAATCTCACCGACCTGTTGCGCCTCGAACGCTTTGCCGAGAAAAGCGCGAAGAACTATTGCGACAGCATAGAGGCATCCAAACAAGTGCCTTATCCGCGGGTGCTCTTCGGCCTCGGAATACGCGGTGTGGGTGAGAACGTAGCGGCCAAGTTGGCGTATGCTTATCCCTCAATTGAAGCGCTGATGCAGGCCCCGGTCGAGGCGCTGGTGGAGACGGACGAGATCGGTGAGAAGATAGCCCAAAGCGTGGTGGACTTTTTTGCCGACGAACGTAACCGGACGATGGTAGAGCGACTTGCGGCTTACGGATTGCAAATGGAACTGCGCGAGAGCGATGCCGGCGGCACGCGGTCGGAGGTGTTGAAGGGGCTTACGTTCGTAATCAGCGGCACCTTTGCCCGCCATTCGCGCGACGAATACAAGGCCATGATCGAACGACACAGTGGCAAGAACGCCTCATCCATCTCCGGCAAGACAGACTATCTGTTGGCCGGCGAAAACATGGGGCCGGCCAAGCTGGCTAAGGCCGAGAAATTAGGAGTGAAACGCATCAACGAAGACGAATTCTTAAAACTGACCGGAGAATGATTCTTACAACACACTTTTTGAACAAGAAAATAAAGTCACTGGCCAAAGAGGCCGCGACTCGCGAGCATTGTTACCGTTCGCTTGATGACGTCCGTTACGTCCTCATCATGTGTGAGGCGCGCGACTGGAAAGCAGTGGAGCCTTGCATCGATACGCTGAAGAAAAAAGGCAAGACGGTGCACGTCTGTGTCTACACCCGCAAGGACGAGGATACGCCGATTTGGGACTACGCCTTCTTGCCCGTCGAGGAGGGGAAAGACGTCGACCTTTGGGGTTTCCCCGACAAGAACATGCGCACACAGCTCAACAGCCTCACGGTTGACATGCTGCTCGACCTGACGAGCGAGGAGGTGCCCGTGATGCGCTATCTGATGTTGCAACACCCCGCCTCCTTTAAGGTCGGAGCCAAACGCGAGCAGGGGATGGATCTTTTCGACCTCTCCATCGTCATGAAGGACGACGTGCACGACATCCCCTTCCTTTTCCGCCACATCATGACCTACCTGCAAGCCATCCGTTCAGCCAAAGCGGCCGGATGAAAACAAGAGACTGAAAGAGGACTGAAGGCATGGCACTGATTGATTTAAAAGGTATGGGAACGGCGCTCGTCACCCCGTTCAAGGCAGACGGCAGTGTGGACTACGAAGCGTTGGTCAAGTTGGTGGAGTATCAGGTGCAGAACGGAACGAACTACCTCGTCGTGCTCGGCACCACGGCCGAGACGCCTACCCTGAACGAGACGGAAAAGGCGGAAATCAAACGCCTCGTTGTGGCGCAGGTGCGTCGGCGTGTACCCGTCGTCTTGGGCGTGGGTGGCAACTGTACACGGTCCGTCGTGGAGGCGCTTCGGCAGGTCGACCTGCAAGGCGTGGACGCCATTCTCTCTGTTGTCCCCTACTACAATAAACCATCTCAAGAGGGCATCTTTCGCCACTACGAAGCCATTGCCGACGCCACCACGCGTCCCGTCATCCTCTACAACGTGCCCGGGCGAACCGGAACAAACATGACCGCCGAAACCACTCTTCGCTTGGCTCGCACCTTCCGCAACATCGTTGCCGTCAAAGAGGCCTCGGGGAACATCAAGCAGATGAACGACATCATCAAAAACAAGCCTGCCGACTTTCAGGTCATCTCCGGCGACGACGGCATCACCTACCCACTCATCGCACTCGGTGCCGTCGGCGTCATCTCCGTTATCGGCAACGCCTTTCCCCGCGAGTTTAGTCGCATGGTGCGCTTGGCGCTCGAAGGCGACTACGACAAAGCGCGCATCATCCATTCGCGTTTCATGGAGCTCTTCGATCTGCTCTTCGTCGACGGCAACCCGGCCGGCGTCAAGAGTATGCTCAACATGATGGGCTTCATCGAGAATCGCTTGCGCCTGCCCCTCGTCCCCACACGCCTGACTACTTACGAGAAGATTCGGGAGATCTTGAACCGCCTGCAAGACAAATAGCAGGGGGGGAGATTTGCCCGAAACCATTATACCCCCTATTTTCGGGGCGTTGTTTCATTCAAGTATTGATTAATTAAACGAAAACGAACCATGACAAGGACAATCACATTCAATGAGCTCCGGTCAATCAAGGACCGTCTGCCTGATGGTACCATTCACCGCATAGCTGAGGATCTCGGCGTGACGGTTGAGACTGTACGTAACTACTTCGGTGGTGAGAATTACAAGGACGGTCAGAGCTGCGGTTTGCACATCGAGCCGGGTCCTAACGGCGGCATCGTCATGCTCGACGATACGGCCATCCTCGATCGTGCGCTTGACATCCTGGGGATGCAAAAAGTGTAGACAGAGAGAGAGACCGCACACGATCGAGACGCTCACACATACGAGAGAGAGGAGATCGGCAAGACAACACCATGATCCCGGGCAACAACGCAGTCAGCACGATGTCCGGGATCTTTTTGTATGACGGGCATGTTCTACATCTGTGGTGAAAGTCCACTGGTGGCGTAGTTGCCGACGAACCCCATAGCGACTTGCAAGTCTCGGGTAAGAACCGGGAGAGAGGAAGCAATAGCGAAATCGTGGCTCGACGAACAGAAACCTGATACGAAGGCGCCTCCAAGCGGACAAGCTGGCAAAAGGCAGCGAAGTTCCCAAAGGCAACCGTAACCTTGGAAGCGTAAATCAGGCGAGTAAACGATGAAAGATGTAAGACTTATCCCGTGAGGTCTCGGTGGATCACCGAGAAGTCAGCAGAGGCCATAGTAGCCGTTCCTCTTGAAGGACAAGGCGAAGGGCTGAATAATTTGTTACGTCAAACACTGAAAATGTATGTTTCGGAGGAAAGGCTGACGAGCGGCAACGTCTGAAACGTAAATGAGGGCGCCCGCAGAGAGATAAGCCACAATTCCTCCGAAAGCAGAAATTAAAGGTGACGAGAGATGCGTCTACCATGAGTTAGACGCGCTTTGAAAACAAATTAAACCGCCGTATGCCGAACGGCACGTACGGTGGTGTGAGAGGAAAGGAAACGAGAGGAGCTTAACGGTGACTCTCGTTTCCCGACCTACTCGATTTTGTGGGGCTTGTGTCTCTTTTATCGGATAGCACACAGCAATGGCCTGACGCGTAAAACGTCCACTCTTTGCCCCAGCAACACTGTTTCTATAGTGTAGTCGAGCGATTTCGGCTTAGAAACACGGTTTCCGGAGCATTTCTGAGAGGAAACAGCTTAGAAACACTGTTTCCGAAGCATTCTCGGGCGGGGACAGCTCAGAAACACTGTTTCCGAAGCATTCCCGGGCGGGGACAGCTCAGAAACACTGTTCCCGAAGTATTCCCGGGCGGGAACAGCTTAGAAACACTGTTTCCGAAGCATTCCCGGGTGGGAACAGCTTAGAAACACTGTTTCCGAAGCATTCCCGGGTGGGAGCAGCTTAGAAACGCGGTTCCCAAAGCGTTGTCATATGAAAAGACATAAGAAAACCCCGTCTGCGATTGGCCTTGTACGGAACAAGAGCAACCGCAGACGGGGTCTTTGTCGGTTCGGCGTCGAGGATTATGCCAACGTCTCCCGCTGAGCATCCATGACGCGCATGAAGTTGCCGCCCCAAATCTTAGCGATGTCGGCGTCGGAGAGGCCTTCGGCAAGGAGGCGGAGGGTGATTTGGATCATCTCGCCGGCCGATTGGCAGCCGATGAGGCCGCCGCCGCCGTCGAAGTCGGAGCCGATGCCGACGTGATCCGAGCCGACGAGTCGGACGACTTGCAGGATGTGGCGGACAGCGTCGCTGAGGGTGGCGCCGTCAGGATTGTTGTGGTTGATGAATCCGCCATAAAGGCAGATCTGCATCACGCCACCTTGTGCGGCTAAGGCGCGGATGCGGTCGTCGTCCAAGTTGCGGCGATGGTTGCAGAGGGCGCGGCAGGAGGAGTGGGTGGCAACGATGGGGTGTCGGCTGAGGAGGACGACATCGTCGAAAGTGGCATCAGCAGCGTGCGAGACGTCTATCATCATCCCGATGCGGTTCATCTCCGCCACCACCTCGCGGCCGAAGGGGCTGAGGCCGCCCCACTCGCCTTGGCCGGCGGCGGAGTCGCAGAGCTCATTGTCTCCATTGTGACAGAGTGTCATGTAAGCCACGCCCATGCGTTTGAAGGCGTGCAGTCGGGAGGGGTCGCGGCCGATGGCGTAACCGTTCTCAACGGCGGGGATGATGGCGCGTCGGCCCTCGCGCTTGAGGCGGCGTAGGTCGTCCGTGGAGCGGGCGATGCCGAGGAGGTTGGGGTAACGGATGACTTGCTCCTCAACGCGTGTGAGTCGCTCGATGGCGTAGTCGAAGGCGCGGCGATGCGCCTCATCGTTGCGCTCGCCCTGGGGAAGGTAGGCGGCCATAACGACGGCGTCGAGCCGTCCCTCACGCATAAGCGGCAGGTTGACGCGGCCACCCTCCTTGCGCCCGAGATCGAAGGTGTCGAAGAGCATAGGCGTGTCGGTGTGCGAGTCGAGGGCGATCATGGTGTGGTGCAGGCGTCGGGCGTGGGCATAGCGACGGGAGCGACTGACAAGATGGCGGAAGAGGTTGAGCATCGTCTCATGGCCGGTGGTGGCGAGCCACTCGGGGTGCCACTGGACGCTGAGGATGGGGTATT
>ERZ772917.541-NODE-541-length-26294-cov-26.205305_pt1 | contig 26294 bp, 23 predicted proteins | sample MGYA00511187_ERZ772917 | MGnify/ENA primary metagenome ERZ772917 (study PRJEB29015, sample SAMEA2737925) | human oral metagenome | biome: human oral; feature: human-associated habitat; material: dental | place: China | collected 2012 ...
GCAGCTATTATGTACTCTAACAACAATGACCAAATGGTATCTGTAAACAATACAGCTCGTAAAGCATTGGAATCTGTAGGTGTACAAATCGTTGATACTGAAACATTTGCAGATAAAGATACTGACTTCTCTGCACAATTGACTAAGATTCAACAAGCTAAACCAGATGTAATCATCGTTGCATCCCTTTACCAAGAAGGTGCCCTTATCATGAAAAAAATGCGTGAAATGGGTATGAATCAACCTGTAGTTGGCTCGAACGGCTTCAATAGTCCACAATTCATTAAAATTGCTGGCGATGCGGCTAATGGCGTTATCGTTGGTACACCTTGGTTCCCTAATAAAGAAGACCAAAAGGTTAAAGACTTCCGTAAAGCTTATGTAGCTAAATATGGTAAAGAACCTGACCAATTCGCAGCACAAGCATACGATGCAGTATATCTTTATGAAGCAGCTTTGAAAAAAGCAGGTTCTACAACTGATCGCGAAAAATTCCGGGAAGCATTGAAAAACATTGCTGACTTCGTTGGTGTAACTGGTCAATTCAAGTTCAACGAAAAACGCGATCCTTCCATGGAAGTTCAAGTATTACAAATTAAAAACGGTCAATTTGACGCATTAACAAAATAAGTTGAGGTAGTATAGTGTTTTTACAACAATTAGTTAACGGGTTAACCCTCGGTAGCTTATATGCTGTACTCGCTATTGGCTTAACACTTGTGTTCGGTGTTTTGAATATTATCAACATGGCTCACGGAGGCATCTTTATGATAGGTGCCTTCGTTGGTCTTTTTATGGTAACAATTTTTAACGTTAACATTTTTGTAGCCCTTATCGTAGCTATGGCTGTAGGTGCTATCCTCGGTTATCTTTTAGAATTTGTGGCGCTTCGTCCACTACGCAAGAAAAAGGTGTCTCACTTGGCACCACTTATCAGTACCATCGGTGTTTCCATCTTTATTGAAAGCTTGGCATTATTGCTTTGGGGCCCTCAAACTAGATCATTCCCACCAGACTATATTGGTGGCCTAATCGACTTTGGAGCTTTCAAAATTTCTATGGTACAAATTATTGGTTTAGGCGTTTCTGTTGTGCTAATGCTGATTTTAAATATAGTTATTAAGAAAACTAAGATTGGTAAGGCTATTCGCGCTGTATCCATGAGTACGGAAACAGCAGCTCTCTTGGGTATCAATCCAACAATGATTATATCTATTACTGTTATGATTGCATCTGCTTTAGGTGCAGCGGCAGGTGTATTGGTAGGGTTGTCCTTTAATGCTATTGAGCCTACTATGGGTGTTATTATAGGCTTTAAAGGTCTGGCAGTACTTATCTTAGGTGGTCTTGGTAATATTACAGGCGCCATGGTTGGCGGCTTTATTTTAGGTGTAGCAGAAATCTTTTCTGTTGCTTATGGTGCATCTACATTCCGTGATGCTGTGGCCTTTGGTCTCATAATCCTATTATTATTCTGGCGCCCACAAGGCTTGTTTGGATCTAAAGATAAAGGGGGTAGACCGTAATGGAATTATTAAACCCGTATTATCTACAGATCGTGATGTTTTTCATCATTAATGCCATCATGGGTATTTCAATTTATTTCACACTGGCAAGTGGACAGCTTTCTTTAGGGGCTGCTGGCTTTATGAGTGTTGGTGCATACGTAGGCGCTATTCTTTCTTTGAAAGCTGATTTGCCTATCGTTGTAGGCATTATTATTGGTGGCTTAGTTGCTAGTCTTGTGGCTGTTATTATCGGTTTGCCAACAACACGTCTTAAAGGTTTGTATCTTGCCATTGCTACACTTGGATTTGGCGAAGTTGTGCGTGTTATTTTCTTGAATTTGGATATTACAAATGGTGCATTAGGCCTTTCTGGTATTCCATCCATTCCTCAAGAATTGACAAATTATGCCTATGAATTTGATCTCGATGGTTTAATGGGCATTGATGCTGTTGCATGGGGCAATCTAATGGCTATCATTATTTTGTTAGCTATTTTAGTATTGATTATCGCCTTTTGTGTACGGATTAATAATAGCCGTGTGGGTCGTGCCTTTGCAGCGATTAAGGCTGATGATCATGCAGCAGAATTGATGGGTATTAACGTTGTATACTACAAGATGATGGCCTTTATCATTGGTGCTTTCATCGCTGGTATTGGCGGTGGTTTGTATGCGCATATTACAAACTTTATCAATCCTACAGATTTCAGCTACCATAAAGTCGTACAAATTTTGTTATTCCCTGTATTTGGTGGTTCCAATGTAGTATGGGGGTCCGTACTAGGTTCCTTTATTCTTACATTACTACCAGAGGTATTGCGTTTCTTATCCGACTATCGCGATATTATTTATGGTGCTTTGCTAGTAATCTTGATGGCTGTTCGTCCAGATGGTATTTTAACAGAATCCATGGTGGATAAAATTAGCCGTAAATTAGGCTTTAAGAAAGCTCCATATATTCCAGAATCACAAGTATTAACAGAACGCTTTGAAGCATATAAGCGTAAACAACAAGAAAAACAAGGATAGGAGGGAACTGAATGCTATTAGAATTAAATGAAGTAAGTAAAAGCTTTGGTGGCGTTGCAGCTCTCACAGGTGTATCCTTTGGTGTTAAACAAGGTGAGGTATTTGGTGTTATCGGTCCAAATGGTGCTGGTAAGACCACACTCTTCAACTTGATTACTGGTGTATTCCCTGCAAGTTCTGGTGAAATTGTATTTGATGGTATGTCTGTTGTAGGCATTAAACCTCATAGAACTGTTGAAATGGGGATTGCTCGTACCTTCCAAAATATTCGTCTCTTTGGCAATATGACCGCTCTTGAAACTGTATTAACCGGTATGCATTGTCGTACTGGATCTGGATTTTTATCTAGCTTTTTGAAAACAAAACGTCAACGCATCGAAGAAGAACGTTGTCGTGGCATTGCCTATGAGTTCTTAAAGCTTGTGGGGCTTGAAGAAGATGCGGAAGAGGTTGCAACATCATTACCGTATGGTAAACAACGTCGTCTTGAAATCGCTCGTGCCTTAGCGACACATCCTCAATTGATCTTGCTTGATGAACCTGCAGCAGGTATGAATGATAGTGAAACTGAAGTTCTGCGTCAATTGATTGGCAAGATTCGTGACCTAGGTATTACCGTTGTAGTTATCGAACATGCCATGGAATTGATGATGAATATATGTGATCGTTTGGTAGTACTTAACTTTGGCAAGAAAATTGCAGAAGGTACACCTCAAGAAATTCAAAATAATGAGGCTGTAATTGAAGCTTACTTAGGTAAAGAGGAGGTGTAATATGTTAAAGCTAGAAAATATTGTGGCTGGTTATGGACATATTACAGCCTTAAAAGATATAAGTCTAGAGGTTCCACAAGGTTCGATAGTATCTCTTATTGGCGCTAATGGCGCTGGTAAGACTACTACGATGAAGACCATTATGGGGCTTGTAAAACCCACATCTGGTCGAGTGATTTTTGAAGGCCAAGATATTACAGGTCGTCAAACTCACCAAGTTGTACAAAATGGTATCTCCTTAGTTCCTGAAGGGCGTCAAATTCTACAAGATATGAGTGTTTATGAGAACCTTGAAATGGGGGCTTATACACGTAAAGATAAAGAAATTGAAGCAGATATCAAAAAGGTATTTAAACGATTCCCTATTCTTGATGAACGAAGCTATCAATTAGGAGGTACTTTATCAGGTGGTCAACAGCAAATGCTCGCTATTGGTCGTGCACTTATGGCTCGTCCAAAGTTGTTATTACTAGACGAACCATCCATGGGTCTTGCACCTTTAGTAGTAAATGAGATCTTTGAAACCATTAAAGAAATTAGTGCCGATGGAACAACCGTTCTTTTAGTAGAACAAAATGTACGTCAAGCATTGAAGATTGCTGATTATGCGTATGTTTTGGAGACTGGTAAAATGGTATTGTCTGGCTCTGCTGATGAAGTACGCCATAATCCTCGTGTTATGGAAGCCTATTTAGGCGGTCGTGTTGAATAATCAAATGTACAGATAGGATATCATTGTCTAAAATTTTAAATAAGGTATATATACTAGGAACCAAGTATATATACCTTATTTTTTATTTTATCAATATTTTTGATAAATCTACCACTATTTTGTGAACTGCCGATGAAAAGAGTTTAAAAATAATTTAATATCTTATTGAGAATTAACATTAAAACTAGTGAACTGTGAATGAAAAAATAAAAAATACAATTCATGAACATATAATGCAAACAACGTATTTATAAGGATTTTTAATTGAAAGTTTAATGAAGTTCGTTTGGAACGTTCTAGGTTTGTAGAAGTATTTTTAAAAAAATGATAAAATAGCATGACTGATTTTAATTATAAAAAATCTCAATAATTAAATGACATATTGAAAACGTTAAATATAAAAAAGAGGTAAGTATGAAGAAGAAACAGTATATGATGATGGCTGCATTCTTATGTACTACAACAATGGCTATGGCTACACCAGTTAATATAAATACTAATCAGCCTCATAATGCTAAGAACGTACAAACGGAAAATCATGCACCATTAGAAACTAGTGCATCTGTAATTAGCTCTGATAAAGAGTATCGCCTACGCCAAGGAGATGAATTGAACATTCAAGTGGTTCAGCAAGCAGATCTGGGTACGCGCAATGGTAATGATATTATGTATACCGTTCGTCCAGATGGATATGTATCATTCCCTATGGTTGGTGCTGTAAAAGCAGATGGCTTAACTGTAGATGAATTTACAGCTGAGTTACAGCAAGGTTTGTCTCGTTATATCATTAATCCTGATATCACAGTAAATGTATCGAAATTGGGCGGCGTTCGCGTATATGTATTTGGTGAAATTAACAAGCCTGGCGCTTATACGTTGACTAAGTCTAGTACAGTTATCGATGCTATTGGTGCTGCTGGTAGCTTTAACTGGGATACAGCAAAGAAGAAAATTTACTTGATTCATCAAGATAATCCAGAAAAACCTATTTCTATCAATTTGAATCGCATTTTACAAACTGGGGATATGTCTGAAAACTACATTATGCGTGAAGGAGATATTTTGTACTTAACTAAAAACAGTCGTATTAACTTTGCTCGTGATATTGCTCCAATCTTAACAGGGGCTTACATGGTATCTCGAATAGGTAAGGATTAAAGATAGACGATATCTATTATATAAGGGGGCGTTTTTTTGCGTTCATATTTATTACCATCCATATTGTTTATTGCCGATATTGTGACGATTGTTATCGTTGCTTTTATCAGTCTCTTTATTCGATTTGATGGGTATATAGAACCTCAATATATTAATCAAATGGTAGATGCACTTCCATTATTGCTTACATCGTATATGTTGATGTTCTTGATAATGTATTTATATACCCGTATTTGGCGCTATGCAGGGATGCGAGAAGTATTAGCAATATTGGCAGCTACCACAATTGGTACGGCTTTATTTTATTCCTCTATGCTTGTATTTGGTAAATCATTACCATGTTCAATTTATTTTATTATATGGATCCTCATTACAGGGACTATTGGTATGGGGCGGATGTTGCTTCATTATGTGGCACTTCACTATAGCAGTGGAGACGATGATGAAAGTGGCCAAGTGAATACATTGATCATAGGTGCCGGTGATGCAGGTGCGACTATAGCTCGTGAAATTGAACGATATCATAAGCGTTCTCGTCGAGTGATTGGTTTTGTTGATGATGATATGTTTAAACATAATCGTCTTATGAATGGTTTTAGAATTCTAGGGAACCGGGAAGATATTCCTGCATTAGTTGCTAAGTATAAGGTAGAAGAAATCATTATTGCCATGCCTTCCGTGAAGCGAGATATTATTCAGGAAATCATGGAAATTTGTTCTCCTTTAAAGTGTAAAATCAATATTTTACCGGGGATGTACCAATTACTTGATGATGAAGTTCTTGTATCTCATTTACATCCTGTTTCAATCGAGGACTTATTGGAGCGTGATGAGATTCAGCTCGATACGTCCAAAGTTGAAACATATCTTAAGGATAAAGTGGTTTTAGTTACTGGTGCGGGCGGATCTATTGGTTCTGAAATTTGTCGACAAGTTTTACGTGTAAAACCTAAAAAGCTATTGCTCCTTGGTCATGGTGAAAATAGTATTTATCTTATTCATCAAGAATTACGTAGTATTGCGCCTGAAGGTACCTTGGTTCCAATCATTGCAGATATTCGTGATAAGAATCAACTAGAGCAAATTTTTAAAAACTATAATCCTGATGTAGTATTTCATGCTGCAGCTCATAAACATGTGCCGCTTATGGAAATACAGCCAATTGCTGCGGTATTAAATAATATTTATGGTACTCGTAATGTTGCGGATGTAGCTGGAGCTCATGGAGTAGATCGATTTGTTATGATTTCCACGGATAAAGCGGTGAATCCAACCAGCGTTATGGGCGCTACAAAACGGGTTGCTGAAAAAGTTGTGTTTGGTATGAATCACACATATGATACTAAGTTTATAACAGTTCGTTTTGGTAATGTACTTGGTAGCCGTGGTTCGGTTATTCCTTTATTCCGTAAACAAATTGAAACAGGTGGCCCTGTAACCGTTACAGATCCGGAAATGACGCGTTATTTTATGACTATTCCTGAAGCTAGTCAATTAGTACTTCAAGCTGGTGCCATGGGGAATGGGGGCGAAGTGTTCCTTTTAGACATGGGCGAACCGGTTAAAATTGTCGATTTGGCTAAAAATATGATTCGCCTTTCTGGCTTTGAGCCTAATAAGGATATTCGTATTGAATTTACAGGCTTGCGTCCAGGTGAAAAGTTATACGAAGAATTGTTGACTGCTGAAGAGGGTACGAACACTACAACACATAAGAAAATTTTTGAAGCAGCTTTAGAAGATGTTGATCAAGAATGGCTAAGTCGTGAAATAGAGCGCTTTGATACATGTAAAACTGATATAGATGTAATTAATGTGTTGCAGGATATCATTTCTACATATGATCCAAATCATAATGTATAGATTTTGGCTGATACATTTATTACCAGCTATATGTACAGATTTATCTTAATTTTTATCGATATTGTATTTTTCTTGAGAGGGTTAGGTACAGTTAATATTCTAAGCGGGAGAGACCCTGTTGTTTGTATACTTTTACAGAAAGGGGTATATGGGTGGAACAAATTATTGATTTAAAAGAGGTCGGTAGAATCCTCGTTAAAAAGCGTCGTAAAATTATTAATTTTACGGTAGCATGTATGGTTTTAGGTGGTGCGTATGCCTTTCTAGCACCATCTACATATCAATCTACATCTATGTTGCGCATTAAACAGGCACAAGGTTTGAGCAATTCTGTATTATCTAGTGCTAATGGCTATTCTGATTCTATGTCTCGTCAATTGATGAACACAGATGCAGAAATTTTAAAAAGCCGTAATGTAGTAGAGCCAGTGATTGCTGCAATAGAAGATCCTGAAGGTACTGGTAATGCACCGACGTACGAAGATTTTGTTAAAACTCGCATTGAAACTAAACCGTATAAAGAAACCGAGTTATTGCAAGTAAGTGTAACAGGTAAGAGTCCTGAGCAAGCACAAGAAGCTAATAAATTACTTATTGATACTTTTTTGAAACGCCTTGCTGAAATTTCTCATGTTGAACAACGAACTACTCGTGAATTCTTACAGAAACGCGTTGTTACTGCAAAAACTGAATTAGAGCAGGCAGAAAAGAGATTACAACAATTTCAAATAGATAATAAGGTGTACTCTACAGCAGATCAAATGAAAGGCTTAACCGATAAGATTACTCTTATCGATCGTGAGAAAGCTCAAAATCAACTTGATTTAGAAACAGCACAAGCTGCACTTGGTAGTATCAATGAGCAATTAGGTTCTGCTGGTAAAAGTATTGCCGATAGTGCTACGGTTCAAGCTTATAAAGGGCAGTTAGCAGATCTAGAATCTCGTAAAGCTTCTTACGTTGGTAAATATACTGATGAACATCCAGCAATGAAAGAGATTAATCAACAAATTGAAGAGGCTAAGAGCGGTTTAAATGCTGAAATTAATGCCATTGCATCTCAACAAGCACCATCTAGTAATTCTGCACAACAAGGCTTGTTAGCGGATAAATTTAAAAATGAAGCTGCTTTAGCAGTAGCACAAGGTAAACAATCTACATTAGCTGAGCTAGATAAAGTAAACGAAGAAGCTATGAAGGGCTTACCTGAAAAAGAACGCGGTTATATCCAAGCAAAACGTGATGTAGATGTGGCACAAGATATTTATCAAATGTTATCTACTCGCTTAGAAGAAGCGAAGGTAGCAGAGGTTATGGTACCGAATGAAGTTCAAATCGTTGATCCTCCTACATTGCCAGAAAAGGCGATTTCTCCGCGTAAGGTTCTAATTCTATTAGGCTCTGCCATTTTAGGCCTCATCTTTGGTTGCCTCTATACATTGGGCCAATTCCTCGGTAATCGCAAAGTTCAATCTGTACAAGAGATTAATGATATTCTTGGTATTCAAAACCTGGGTGTAATTCCAAATCATAAAGAAAAAGAATACGAAGAGCCTAGTAATCGTATCGTAGCATTGTTGCGCAAAGTGAGAGGTTAATATGATTAGACTAATTTCTAATGAACGTGGTGATACACCACTTGTGGAAGCATACCGTACATTGCGTAGCAATCTTCAATATGTATGTAACCAACATAAATGTAAACTTATTTGTATTACTGTGGCTACTAGTGGTGAAGGAACTTCTGAAGTGGCAGCTAATACAGCATTAGCTTTATCTAAAAATAATAATAAAGTTCTTCTGGTAGATGGCAATCTACGCAATCCAGCACAACATATAGCCTTTGATGTACAAAATAAAGGTCTTACAAATGCGGTAATGATGGATGAAGATTTGACGATTCATCGTAATGTAGTGCCTCATTTGGATGTGCTTACGGCTGGTGAAGTTGTTGAATATCCATCTGATATTGTAGACTCCAGCAAATTACCTACGATTCTTGAGTATGTACGTGATGAATATGATGTGGTTATCATCGATACACCACCAGTATTATCTGTTACAGATGCCGTTGTATTGGCTGAAAAATCAGATGGTGTAATACTAGTTGTTAAAAATGAAGTAGCTAGTCCAAAAGATTTGATTGAAGCTAAGAAACGCCTTTCACAAGTGGGCATTCCTCTTTTAGGATCTATCGTGATTGACGCGTAATATAACTGTTTTAATCAACATTCTATGTGATAAATCAAGTGTATCAATATGGTACAGAAAGTATTGAGGTGATGTATATGAGAATTAATTTTTCTCCTCCAGATATTACAGAGTTAGAAATCAATGAAGTCGTTGAAGCCTTAAAAAGTGGGTGGATTACGACAGGTCCTCGTACTAAAGAATTAGAAAAAAAGATAGCTCACCAATTAGGTACACCTAAATCCGTTTGTTTAAACTCTGCTACTGCAGCGCTTGAAATGTCCCTTCGTGTATTGGGAATTGGACCTGGAGACGAAGTCATAACTAGTGCTTACTCATATACAGCTAGTGCGAGTCCTGTAGTTCATGTAGGCGCTACATTAGTACTTGTTGATACACAAAAAGATTCCTATGAAATGGATTACGATGCAGTCGCTCGCGCTATCACACCAAAAACAAAGGCTATCATCCCTGTGGATATTGCGGGTGTGCCTTGTGATTATGAACGTTTGCGATCCATTGTAGAGGAAAAGAAAGCTCTCTTTACACCATCTAATGATATTCAATCAGCATTAGGTCATATTCCTATCGTAGCGGACTGTGCGCATTCTTTTGGTGCTTCTTATAAAGGGGTACCAACAGGTAATGTAGGCGATTTTAGCAGCTTTTCCTTTCATGCAGTAAAAAACTTTACTACTGCTGAAGGTGGCTGTGCTACATGGCGCCATATAGATGGTATTGATGATGAAACTATTTACAAGCAATTCCAATTGCTATCTTTGCATGGTCAAGATAAGGATGCTCTTGCAAAAACAAAAGCAGGTGCTTGGGAATATGATATTAAAGGTACCTATTATAAATGTAATATGACGGATATCATGGCGGCTATTGGGCTAGCTCAATTTGAAAGATACCCAAAACTTTTGGCACGTCGTAAAGAAATTATCGAAGCTTATGATACAGCTTTTAAGGATTTACCTGTTACATTGTTGAACCATTATACAGATGAGCATGAGAGTAGTGGTCACTTGTATTTAGTCCGTTTAGATGGCCGTGATGCGGAATATCGCAATAAGGTTATAGAAGCTATGGCTGAGGCTGGCATTGCAACGAATGTTCACTATAAGCCAATTCCAATGCATACGGCTTACAAAAACTTAGGCTTTACAATCGATGAGTATCCAAATGCTTATGACCAATTTAAGAATGAAATTACATTGCCACTTCATACGCTCCTTACAGATGATGAGGTGCAATATATCATTGAGCAGTTTAAAAGGATTATTACCGAATGCTAGTAAAGAACTTTCATGATCTACCACAAGAGCTACAGTGTGAAGCGGTTCGTCCCTATTTTGAAATATTAAATCAAAGACGTACAAGCCTTCTTTGTAAAAGCATTTTTGACCGCGTAATGGCAGCGGGACTGCTTATTACATTAAGTCCTGTATTTTTGGTATTAGCCATCATGATTAAACGAGATAGTGAGGGAGAGTTTTTTTTTCGTCAAACTCGAGTGACACAGTACGGTCGTACCTTTGGCATCTATAAGTTCCGTACTATGGTAAAGAATGCGGAATCTTTAGGTGCACAAGTGACATCACAAAATGATATGCGCGTTACGAAGGTAGGCATTATGCTTCGCAACTGTCGTCTCGATGAATTGCCTCAGCTTATTAATATCCTTTTAGGAGATATGAGCTTTGTCGGTACAAGACCTGAGGTTCCACGTTATGTGGCTGCTTATACAGATGAAATGAAAGCTACCTTATTATTACCTGCTGGTATTACCAGTGTTGCCAGTATTACTTATAAAGATGAAGATCAACTTTTACAAAATACTCAGAATGTTGATGAAGTCTATATAAATGAGGTTTTACCGGGTAAGATGGCTTGGAATTTAAGGAGTATTAAGGAGTTTTCTTTTTTACAAGATATAAAAACGATGATTGATACAGTATTAGCTGTATTACGTTGAAAGAGGTCCCTATGAGTACATCTATGACAAAGGAAATACAAGAAAAAGAGCTGAATATGTTGCTGTACTTTAAAGAGTTCTGTGATAAACATAATTTGCGCTTTTATCTTTGCGGCGGTGGTCTCATTGGGGCTATACGTCATAACGGCTTTATCCCTTGGGATGATGATTTAGATCTTTTCATGCCTCGTCCAGATTATGAAAAGTTAGCTGAATTATGGCCAAAATATGCTGATACTGAACGATTTACGTATTGTCGTACTGATCGCAATCATATCTATCATGATGCAGGAGCTTCTATTAGAGACAATAATACGACTTTTATCAATCGTCATAGTATGCATGAAGATGTTTGTCATGGTTTGGCACTTGAAATTATGCCTATCGATGGCTGTGCACCCGGCAAAATTAGTCGTGCATTGCAGTTGATGTGGGCCATGACTTTTGCACTCTTTAATGCACAGCGTTTGCCTGATAATAAGGGACCAACATATCGCGCTTTAGCGGGTTATATTTATAAAATCTTTTCAAGTCAATCTATACGCTATCATATTTGGCGATTTGCAGAAAAGAGAATGACTCAATACGACTTTGATACGAGTGATGAGTGTACGGAGTTAATCGGTAGCTTAAAAGGTATGAAGCTACGTCATCCTAGAGAGGACTTTGCTTCTGTTGTATATAAAGACTTTGAAGGTCATCAAATACCTGTTATGAAAGGGTATGAGAGATATTTGCGCCTTATTTGGGGCGACTATATGCAATTACCACCTGTAGAGCAACGTGTAGCAAAACATGATGCAGTATTTGCTGATTTACATACACCTTACAAGGAGTATAAAGGCATACATTATGCCAAAAAAGAAGCTCAACCATAAGGAGGGCCTATGAAACGAATAGCAGTAATCTTTGCGGGTGGCGTAGGTGCTCGTATGAAAAATAGCAAGACGCCAAAACAATTTTTAGAATGGAACGGTAGACCGATTTTGATTCAAACCTTAGATGTATTTGAACAAACGGAGACTATTGATGGGATTGTTCTTGCCTGTAAAGCAGAATGGATTGATCATACTAAACAACTCATAGAAAAGGCGGGGTTACAAAAGGTATTATCCATTGTGCCTGGTGGTGAAAGTGCTTTGGAATCCCAATATAATGGGCTAGTAGAGGCTAAGCACTTATTTCCTGATGATGCGGTGACTGTATTGATTCATGATGGGGTTCGTCCACTTGTAGATAATTCTACTATAGAGAGAAATATTGAATCTGTAGAATTAAAGGGTTCTGCCATTACTGTTACTCCAGCTATCGAAACGGTTATGGTTACCCAAAATGGTTCTATTAAGCACATTTTAAATCGCAATGAATGTCTTATGGCTAAAGCTCCACAGAGCTTTAGATTAGATGATATTATATCAGTTCATAATCGTGCAAAAGATGAGGGTATTCATGACTTTATTGATTCCGCATCGATGATGATGCACTATGGTTATACTTTATACCCTGTGTTAGGGGAAACTGAAAATATAAAGATTACAACTCCATCTGATTATTATATGTTCACAGGGATTATTAAAAATCGTGAGCTAGGAGGATTAAAAGATGAGTAATTCCGTTATTCAACGTGAGTTAACGGCTTTAGTACATGAAAAAAAATACTTTCATTTCCTCCGTCATCAACGCATTCTTATAACAGGTGCAACGGGGCTTATTGGATCGATGTTTATAAAATTACTTATACTTGCCAATGAGATTCATGACCTGGATTTAAGAGTGATTGGTCATGTGCGAAGCCATGAAAAGGCAAAAACTATTCTTGGTGAGTATTTAGATAATAAGTCGTTAGCTCTAGTGGATGGTTCATTAGAAGCTATTGATGTGCCATGTGATTATATTTTGCATGGAGCAGCACCAACACAGTCTAAGTTTTTTGTAGAACATCCTGTAGAAACTATCCGTACCTCTATTTATGGTACGGAGGCCATGCTTGAGTTAGGTCGCCGTCAAAAGGTAAAGAAACTAGTTTATTTATCCAGTATGGAGCAATATGGGGTACCTTATGAATCTGGCCAAGTTATGACAGAGGAAAGAATAGGATATTTGGATCACCTAAATGTTCGTAGCTCCTACTCCGAAAGCAAGAGACTTTGTGAATGTTATTGCAAGTCCTATGCTGTGGAGTATGGCGTTCCTGCTGTAATAGCCAGATTAGCTCAAACCTTTGGACCAGGTGTTCCAGTAGCTGATAATCGCGTTTTTATGCAGTTCACTAAGAGTGCTATTAAAAAAGAAGCTATTATACTTCATACAAAGGGCGATTCTATATCGAATTATTGTTATATTACTGATGCCTTAACTGGGCTTTTAACTCTTTTAAAAGCAGGGGTACCTGGTGAAGCATATAATGTTTGTCATGATGAGGAGACGCGTTCTATTGCAAGCATTGCTCATTTAGTGGCAACTCATGTTAGCAATGATAAGAGTGAAGTCATCTTTGATATTCCAAACGATGTGCAAGGGCTTGGCTATGCGCCGACAGTGTATATGTTTTTAAGTTCTAAGAAGTTAAAATCCCTCGGTTGGCAACCTAAGGTATCAATGGCACAAGCTTATATAAGACTAGCTGAATATATCCGAGAGGAAGGCTTATGAAAAAGGAAATAATAATTGTCACCATCTCCCTTGGTAATGATGGGGCTGAACGAATATTAACAGAGTTGGCTCGTCAGTGGGTACATGATGGTCATCATATTACGGTTATCCAAACAAGCCCTAATCGATATGGTAATGAATATGCGTTAGAGGAAAGTATTGAACAAATTGAAATCCATACTACAAGCTCTAATAAAGTCATTCGCTTTATGCAAGAAATAAAAGAACTAATCAAAATCTTAAAGACTAGACCAAATGCGACATGCTTATCTTTTTTGTCTGCATCTAGTTTTATCTTAGCGATTAGCTCTTGGTTTATAAAAAATCGCATTGTGTTTTCTGAGCGCAATAATCCACGTAAAGTTCCCATTGGTTGGCATCAACAAGCATTGCGCAACTTTGCCTTTAGATTTGCAGATGCACTAGTATTTCAGACGGAAGATGCTCGTTCTTATTTTCCAAAATCTGTGCAAAATCGTGGTGTTATCATACCAAATCCTATTAATGGTAAATTGCCACCACCCATAGAAGGGGAACGAGAAAAGACAATCGTTACAGCTTGTCGTTTGCATCCACAAAAGAATTTGCCTATGATGATCAATGCCTTTAGTATGTTGGCAGATGAGTTTCCAGAATATAAACTCGTTATTTATGGTCAAGGTGTATTAGAGGATGAACTACGAGCTCAAATTAAATCTCTTAATTTAGAAGATCGCGTTTTATTGCCTGGCTTTGCTAGCAATATTTTAGAAAAGGTAGCTCCTTGTTCCATGTTTGTATCATCTTCTGATTTTGAAGGCATTTCAAATTCTATGTTAGAAGCATTGGGCATGGGGCTGCCGGCAGTAGTTACAGACTGTCCTGTAGGCGGTGCTCGCATGGTAATTAAAAGTGGAGAGAATGGTATCCTAGTGCCTGTAGGTGATACGCAGGCTATGTATGAAGCTATGCGCAGTATATTAAAAGATCCTGTACTAGCAGATAAGCTCTCACAGGAAGCCATCAAAGTACGCGATGAATTTCCACTATGGAAAATCGCTAAACGTTGGTTAGAAGTTTTATGAGTTGTAAGGAGGGGAACCATTGAAGTTAAATATTACGGCTCTTGCTGACCGCATGATATGGTTCATAACTCTAATCTTTTTAGTGTTGTCGTTGACCATTTCCTTTGCCCTTGGCGATGCGAACTATGGTGCGTATGTATTATTTGTATGTTTATTTGGGCTCATCATTTTTTATATCATAAGAGAACAAGGCGTTATTAAGCTACGGTTTAATTGGATGCATGGTTACATGCTGCTCTTTATTGGAGTCTGTTATTTGAGCGCAATTAATGCTACAGATACATCTGTAGCTATGAGTCGAAGTTTTGATATCGTCAAGATATTCTTTATGCTCATCATTTTATACATGTGCTATCAAGATAAAAAATCGGTAGATACATTACTGAAGCTTGGCATGTGGACAGGCTATATAGTTTGTTTTTATACCGTTTTTTTCTACGGTTTAGATTATTTTATTACTGTTTTGTCATCTTCAGCGCGTATTGCCAATGATGCATTAAATGCGAATACAGTAGGTATTTTAGGGGCCAACGCTATCGTTATGACCTTGTATTATATGCTGTACGATCGACCTCGCTGGTGGCATGTCATTGCATTACCAACACTTGGTATTTTGGCAGCTACAGGTAGTCGTAAGGCCTTAGTTTTTGTCGGGGTTGGGACAATATTACTCTTTGTTTTTAAAAGTTTTCGTAGTGCTAATGTGGTCAATTCAGTTGTAAAAATCATTGGTTCCTTGCTAGGTCTTACCATTGTAGGTATTGTGGTTTTGCAATTGCCGATGTTCTCTGAAGTATTAGACCGAATGTCTAACATGATGGAAGCCTTTACAGGTACGGGTGGTGACTCATCTACTATTATTCGTTTAGCTTTAGTAGATATTGGATGGGACTTATTTTATCAATCTCCCATAACTGGTGTAGGTATCAATAATCCATCTGTATATACTTTTTTCGTGTATGGTAAAGATAATTACTACTTGCATAACAATTATATTGAGTTATTAGCTGGCACGGGTATTATTGGTTTAATAGCATATTATTCAATGTATCTTCATGTAGCTTATAACTTAATTCGCTATCGCGATTTCCATAGTAATGAATATATAATAGTGCTCATTCTATTCCTTTCACAAATCGTAATGGATATGGGCTTGGTATCTTATGAAAGTAAGATTACTTATTTTTATATGATGTTGTTTTATTTAGAGGTGCAACTGCTTCGGAAAGGACGTAAAAATGAAGCTCAGCAAATTGTGTAAAGTTGGCATGTCCTTTTTAACAAAACCCTACTATCGTACAAGAGTGTTAATTAAATTAGGTTATTATGACTCTTTGTCTGATGAAGACTTTTTAAAGAAAGTTTTTCCTAAATATATGGGATATCCTTTAAATTTGGAGAATCCAAAGACTTTTAGTGAAAAATTACAATGGCTTAAACTCAATTATAGAAATCCAATACAAATCATTATGGTTGATAAGTATGAGGCGAAACACTTTATTGCTAAACACGTAGGTGAACAATACGTTATTCCAACCTTAGCTGTATGGGATTCTGTGGAAGATATCGATATAGATGCATTGCCAAATCAATTTGTGTTGAAAATAACCCATGATAGTGGTGGCATCGTTATTTGTAAAGATAAATCAACCTTCGACTTTGAAGCAGCTAAAGCTAAATTAAGGGCCTCATTAAGGCAGGATTACTCAAGAATAGCGCGGGAGTGGGTTTATCAAAACGTTCCTCGTCGAATCATTGCAGAAGAGTATATTTCTGAATTGGGGAATGATGATTTATTAGATTATAAAATGTATTCCTTTCATGGGGAGCCAAAGTTAACAGTAGTTTGTTCTAATCGTTTTTCTAAAACAGGAACTCGGATGAACTTCTATGATATGGATTGGAATTCTATGGGAATTCATTTTGGACATTATCCACCATTACCAACAGAGTTTCCAAAGCCAGATACATATGGTGAAATGCTACAGGTTGCGGCGGAGCTTAGCAAAGCATGTCCATTTTTACGTGTAGATTTTTATGAAATTAAAGGGCGCCTATATATTGGAGAACTAACATTATTTCCTGGTGCTGGATTTGAAAGATTTCGTCCTATATCAAGAGATTATGAGTTAGGAGAGTGGTTACATCTTGAAATTGTACATCGGAGCTGATTTTGTCCCTACGGATATTAATATAAATTTATTTGAAACAGGTAATGGTGAAGCATTAGTAGGAAAAGAGCTTTATGAAATTTTGAAGCAATCGGATCTAAATGTTTTCAATCTAGAGGTTCCTCTTACTGATGCAAAAACACCAATTGTAAAATTTGGTAATAATTTAATTGCCTCTACAAAAGCGGTTTACGGCGATAGGTCTTTAGAACCACTATTCTTAACATTGGCTAATAATCATTCATTAGATCAAGGTGTGGAGGGGTTAACAACGACCATAGATTTGTTGAAACAACATGATATTGCTTATGGTGGTGTGGGTTCGAATTTGAAAGAGGCTAAGAAGCCATTTATTTTTGAAAAGGATGGTGTACGCATAGGCTTCTATATGTGCACTGAGAATGAGTTTACCATAGCTACTTGTCATACAATGGGGGCCAATCCCTTTGATGTGTTAGAAAGCTTTGACGAAGTGGAAGCTTTATAGGCCCAATGCGACTACGTCATCGTTTTATATCACGGCGGCAAGGAATTCTATCGTTATCCATCCCCAATGTTACAACGTTATTGTCGTAAGTTTGTCGATAAAGGTGCAAATCTTGTTGTTTGTCAACATAGTCACTGTATTGGTTCTCGAGAAAACTATAATGGTAGCACTATTATCTATGGTCAAGGTAACTTTATCTTCAATTCCGATTTCTTTGTAAATCATCAAGAATTTGTAAAAGATGCGATGTTAGTTACGGTAGAGGTTACTAAGGATGATTTTGTGGTGTCTGAATTGCCTATTCGTAGAACCGATAATGGTACACGACTAGCCACAGAAGTTGAAGCTGCAGAAACATTAAAGGCTTATAGAAAACGTAGTGAAGAAATTAAAGATTCTCACTTTGTGATTCAAGCTTATAAGAATTTTGCTGATACTCATGTAAAACGTTATTTGCGTGAATTTTTAGGTAGATCATTTATTGTACGCGCTATTAATGCTTTAGTTGGACGAAAACTAGTAGAACTTATTTTGGGCAATACAAGTTATCTAGCAATACAAAACTATTTGGAATGTGAAGCTCATCACGAGCTCATCACGAACTATTCTTGAGAGGCGTTAAGAATATCAATAAGAAATAATGGATACTAAAATCGTAGCTGCTGCTAAATGGTCTGTTATTACAGAGGTTTTGGCAAAGCTTATTACACCACTGACAAATATAATATTGGCCCATATGTTAGCACCGACCGCATTCGGCATATTAGCGACGATTATGATGGTTATATCTTTTGCAGAAATGCTTGCTGATGCAGGTTTTCAAAAATTTCTCGTTCAGCATGAGTTTGAAAGTGCCCAAGAGAAGCAAGAGGCCACAGATGTGGCCTTTATTGCCAACCTAGTATTTTCTTTACTTTTATGGGGCGCTATCATAATAGGTCGTGATGAATTGGCCATCTTAGTAGGTAATGATGGTTTAGGTATACCTTTAGCTGTGATGGGGGCTATGATTCCTTTATCTGCCTTTAGTAGTGTTCAAATGGCATTGTATCGAAGAGACTTTAATTTTAAGTTTCTTCTAAATATTAGGCTCATAACAATTCTTACACCTATATTGATATCTATACCAATGGCGCTTATGGGCTACGATTACTGGTCTTTAATTGCTGGTATATTAGGAGCCCAGTTATTTACGGCGTTGGCCTTATTAAAGAGTCGAAAAAATCAAATTAATTTATTCTTTAGCGGTTGCGTCTTTATGAAAATGTTTAGTTATAGTGCATGGTCTTTAGCAGAAGCATTTTCTATATGGCTTACAGCCTGGGTAGATACATTTATCATTAGCCGATGTCTTGATGCTTATTATTTGGGTATATATAAGATGTCAATGGCTATTGTTACTACCGTCATGGCTATGGCAACAGCATCATTGGCACCAGTATTATTCGCGGCCTTAAGCCGAGTACAGCATGATCAACAGGCCTTTTCGAATACATTCTTTACATTCCAACGCTATATGGCTTTATTCTTAGTGCCTATAGGGGTAGGATTATTTGTATTTCAAGATTTTGTAGTTCATCTATTATTAGGTCCTCAATGGAAGTTAGCGGGTATTGTATTAGGTTCTTGGGCATTGAGCTCAGCTATTATGACTATTACAGCGAATCTAATTTCTGAAATATTCCGTGCTAAAGGCTTGCCAAACCTATCGTTCTGGACTCAAGTTTTACATTTAGTTGTTTTAATACCAGTTATTTATATTTGTATTCAATATGATTTCACTACCTTTGTGTATGCTCGCTCCATAGTGCGAATGGAAATGCTCGCTGTAGCTATGTTGTTCTTGGCACTGTTCGTCAATATGAGTGTGCTCCGTATATTATCTAATATTAGTGTATATCTCATTACCGCATCGATAGTTGGGGGGATAGCATATAGTGTTTTACATCTATATGATACGGTGTGGTGGACGATAGCTTGTATGCTGTTATGCGTTTTATTGTATGTGGCTATTTTATGTATCATTCCATCTGAGCGTACTATTATTGTTTCTGGTGTTAATAAAGTTTTAGGTAAAGTAAGACGCTCATAATTAACAGAACTATGAAAGGAGTACATATGCTTTCAAAAAATGTAGATTTAAACAACACGGTAATCCTCGTAACGGGAGCCGCTGGATTTGTAGGGGCTAACTTAGTTATGGCTCTCTTATCTGAAGCAGAAGGAACTCAAATAATCGGCATAGATTGTGTTAATGATTACTACGATGTAGCATTGAAAGAGTATCGTTTGCAACAAATTGACGAGATTAGCAAAGACAATAAAAATACATGGATTTTTAAAAGAGGAAATATTGCAGATAAGGCTTTTATTGATGAAATTTTTGATGTATACAAACCACGAGTTGTAGTCAATCTAGCAGCTCAAGCAGGGGTTCGTTATTCCATTACTAACCCTGATGCTTATATAGAGGCTAATATTATTGGATTCTTTAATATTTTAGAGGCTTGTCGTCACTCTTATGACGATGGTGAAAGTGGTGTGGAGCATTTAGTATATGCTTCATCTTCCTCTGTATATGGTGTGAATAAACAAATCCCATACTCTACAGATGATAAGGTAGATAATCCTGTATCTCTTTATGCAGCTACAAAAAAATCAAATGAGTTATTAGCATATTCCTATGCAAAGCTTTATAACATTCCAAGTACAGGACTTAGATTCTTTACGGCTTATGGTCCTGCAGGTCGCCCAGATATGGCGTACTTTGGTTTTACAAATACATTGCGCAGTGGAGGGACAATTAAAATCTTCAACTATGGCAATTGTAAGCGTGATTTCACATATATTGATGATATCGTAAAAGGTGTAACTAAGGTTATGTCTACTGCGCCAGAGCGTCGTAATGGTGCGGATGGCTTACCAGTGCCGCCGTACGCTATTTATAACATCGGCAATAGCAACCCAGAAAATCTGCTTGATTTTGTGCGCATTCTTTCAGAGGAATTAGTATCTGCCGGGGTATTACCAGAGGATTATAATTTTGAAGAACATAAAGAGTTAGTGGCTATGCAACTAGGTGATGTGCCTGTTACATATGCTGATACGAGTGCATTAGAAGCTGACTTTGGTTTTAAACCTAATACAACTTTACGTGAAGGTTTAAGACGTTTTGCCATATGGTATAAAGATTTCTATATGACGGAGGGCAAATAAATGAAGATTGCAATTGCTGGTACAGGCTACGTAGGCCTTTCCAATGGCGTGTTGTTAGCTCAACACAATGAAGTGGTGGCCCTCGATATCATCCCAGAAAAAGTGGATATGTTAAATCGCAAAGAGGCGCCTATTGTAGATGCTGAATTGCAAGAATATTTAGCAACTAAGAATTTAAACTTTAAAGCTACGCTAGATTCAGTAGAAGCTTTTAAAGGTGCAGATTATGTTATCATTTCTACGCCTACAAATTATGACCCACAAAAAAACTTCTTTGACACATCTTCTGTTGAACAGGTTATTAAAACAGTGCTAGATATTAATCCTGATGCGGTAATGATTATAAAATCAACAGTACCAGTAGGTTATACTGTACAAATGCGTGAAGAATTTAACACAGAAAACCTAATTTTTTCGCCAGAATTTTTACGTGAAGGTAAAGCTTTATATGACAATTTATATCCATCTCGTATCGTTGTAGGTGAGGACTCTGACCGAGCACGTCGCTTTGGTCAATTATTAGCAGACGGTGCTATTAAAGAAAATGTACCGCAGTTATATACTGACTCTACGGAAGCGGAAGCGATTAAATTATTTGCTAACACGTATCTAGCGTTGCGTGTAGCGTACTTTAATGAGCTTGACTCTTATGCGGAGGTACGTGGTCTTAGCACTAGTCAAATTATTAATGGTGTATGTTTAGATCCTCGTATTGGAGACTTTTATAATAACCCGTCCTTTGGCTATGGTGGGTATTGCTTGCCAAAAGACACAAAGCAATTATTAGCAAACTATAATGATGTACCACAAAACTTGATTTCTGCCATTGTTGATGCGAATAGAACTCGTAAAGATCATGTGGCAGATGCTATTATTGCAAAAAATCCAAAAATCGTTGGTATTTATCGCTTGACCATGAAAATGAATTCCGATAACTTTAGAGCGTCAGCGATTCAAGGTGTTATGAAACGTATTAAGGCGAAGGGCATTGCTGTAGTAGTATATGAACCTACATTAGATGCAGAAGATTTCTTCAACTCGCCAGTTATTCGTAACTTTGAAGACTTTAAGCGTGTCAGTGATGTTATTGTAGCTAATCGCTGGGATAATAGCTTAGAAAGTGTAAAAGATAAAGTTTATACGAGAGATATTTTTGATAGAGATTGATGCAGCTATATGTATTGTGGCGTTTAGGAGAGTAGTATGAAACGTTGGATCCTATATATTGTGTTAGGTCTAATTGTGTTTTTTATATGGGATAATTCCCTGCAAAATGGAGGATCCTCTGATGGATTTAGTCTTATGTTTGCGGAGTGGTTTGCCCCTGTAGCTTATAAATTAGGCTTTCATGGAAATATATGGGCCTTAAATAGGATTGTTAGAAAGCTAGCCCATCTTACAGAATTTACAATTCTTGGCGGTGTTTTATATGCAATTCTACGTCGCTATATTGAATATGGTACAGTAGCAAAAACTATAGGAGTAGGCGTAGCAATAGCTAGTTTTGATGAATTTATACAATTATTTTCACTAGGTCGTAGCTCTCAATTTTCTGATGTATTGATCGATACAATTGGTGTAATCATTGGTATATCGATAGTAAAACTAGCTTATTATATTAGTCATGATAAAAGTACATTTAAAAATTAAATAATTATTAATATCGTGATGCGTAAAAAACGACTCATAATCATAGATGTTATGAGTCGTTTTTGATGAAAGATAAATGAATATATAAAAATTGTATTAAATGAACATATTATAATTTATCTATTTTTATAGAAAAACCACTATACAAGCGACCGGTCCCTTGATATAATCGTGAATGTAAAATGAATTTCAGAATTAAATGAGAATAACATGAACTTTATGAAAGAGGACGATTTCTGTAAAAGAAATTGAAAGTAGAAGGGAAAGATTATGAGTCGCGTGGTAGATTTACATGGTTGCATTTTGCCGGCTGTGTTAGGTCCACAAGGGCCTCAAACAATGGCAGAATCAGTAAAAATGATTAAGTCCTTGTCTGAACAAGGCATTACAGATATTTTTAGTACGCCTGATGTAACAGTATCCATGGAGCTAAATACATGGAATGCTATGAAATCATTAGTTAATGAAGTCAAAGTTGCGGTTTCGGAACAGCAAGTAGATGTAACTATTCACAGTGGAGCTCGAGTGATGCTTTGTGATGAAATGGTTGAATATATAGCTTTTCATCGCAATCAATATACATTGGGAAATAGCCATTTTATATTAGTTGCTCTTTCACAAAATAGCAAAGTACATCATATTAATGCGTGGTTGTTAAGTTTACTAGATATGGGTCTTGTACCTATTATTAGTGAAGTAGAAACTCATAGACAATTATTTACTAAACCTGAACAATTATTAGAATGGGTTGATAAAGGTATTTTGATTCAATGCAATATGGCATCTTTCAATTATGACAATACTAACTATGATAGGGCTATTGAATTATATCGCAATGGTTTAATTCATTTCTTTGGCACTGGTTATAGCAATGGTTGTGATGTTGAGGCGTACCAAGGTTATTTGGAAGCTATTTCTAAATTAGATAGTACGTATAAAAAAGATTTATTGCTAAATATTCATCTTAACGAACGTGATCTTTTGGCTAATCGTACATTTTATCCCTCTGTCCCATCTAGTTGGGTGGGGAAAAAGGGTAATTTTTTGACTCGCTTATTTGGCTTTACATTATAATTTATATAGGTTCTTTTATCCATGTCATATTGGCATAGGTAAAGGAACCTATTTTTACTTTATATGGTATTTGGGGTTGAAAACGACCACCATATATAGTATACTGAGAGGGCAGTAAAAATAGAGGGTTTTTCTAATAATTCTTCACATTTTTACATATAAATTTATAAAAAGTGTGATTTGCCATACTTTTTATACTTCTTAACATATATTTTGGCAGTAACAAGATGGGGAGGTTGCCAATATGTTGCAGGTCATTAAGCGAGATGGTACAAAGGTACCATTCGACAAAAACAAGATTGCTTTGGCCATTGAAAAGGCTGAACATAGTAGTACAGGGTTGTACGAAGAGGGCTTGGCACAGCGTATTGCAAATGAAATTGAAGAATATGCTACTAAGCTTCAAAAAGACATGACAATTTATGCTATAGAAGATCAAGTGTATTATAAGTTGATTGAGTATCATAATCCTGCAACGGCACGTGCCTATGAAGGTTACAAAGCTGTTCAAGCTTTCAAACGTCGTCAAAATACAACTGATGATGATGTAATCGGTCTATTGGATCGTAGCAATGTAAGTGTTCTTGATGAAAACTCTAATAAGGATGCTGCTATTGTATCTACCCAACGGGATTTAATTGCTGGTGAGGTATCTAAGGATATTGCTCGTCGTAAATTGATTCCTACCGATATTTTAGAAGCTCATGATAGTGGAGCCATCCACTTCCACGATATGGATTATATTATCCAACCTATGTTTAACTGTTGCTTGATTAATTTGGAAGACATGCTTACAAATGGGACAGTAATCAATGGTAAAAAAATTGATACGCCTAAGTCTTTCCAAGTTGCTTGTACTGTAACAACGCAAATTATTGCGCAAGTAGCATCTGGCCAATATGGTGGTCAAAGTATTAATGGTATTGACCGAATTTTGGGGCCATTTGTACGTAAATCGTATGAAAAAATCCTCGATAATGTTATTGAAGAGCAAGTTGAGATTTACGGCATGGAGCCTAATATGGAAAAGGCTCGTGAAATTGCTTGGAAACGTACGCGCAAAGAAGTTAAAGATGGTATTCAAACAATCCAATACCAAATCAACACATTGATGACTACAAATGGTCAATCTCCATTTGTTACATTATTTATGTATTTCCAACCTGATTATGAATACGCTAAGGAAGCGGCTCTAATTACAGAAGAAATTTTGCGCCAACGTATTAAAGGTGTAAAAAATGAAGCCGATGTATATATTACACCAGCTTTTCCTAAGTTGATTTATGTTCTTGATGAGCATAATGTAACACCAGATAGTCCATACTATTATTTAACTGAATTGGCAGCACAATGTACGGCTAAGCGCATGTATCCTGACTATATTTCTGCAAAAAAGATGAAGGAAAACTACTCAGGTAATGTTTTTAGTCCTATGGGCTGTCGATCCTTCTTATCTCCTTGGAAGGATGAAAATGGTAAATACAAGTTTGATGGACGTTTTAACATTGGTGTAGTAAGCTTGAACTTACCTCAGATCGGCATTCTAGCCCGCGGTAGTGAAGAACGATATTTTGAAATTTTAGATAAACGACTCGAGTTGGCAGAAAAAGCACTAATGCTTCGTTATGAATTACTTAAGGATGTAGTGAGCGATGTGTCACCAATCCATTGGCAACACGGTGCTATTGCAAGACTTAAAAAAGGCGAGAAAATTGCTAAATTTTTGACTGGCGGTTATGCGACTATTTCCTTGGGATATATTGGTATTTATGAAGCAACTCGCTTAATTACCGGTGAATCGAATACAGGCGAGAAAGGTCGCGTTTTTGCGATGAAGATTATGGATCGCTTAAATGCCGTTGTTGATGAATGGCGAGTTAAACATAACATAGGCTTCGCATTATATGGTACACCTGCTGAAAGTTTAACCCATCGATTCTCTTCTTTGGATCGCGCTCGTTTTGGTATTATTGAGGACATTACGGATAAAGGTTATTATACTAATAGCTATCACGTAAATGTACGTGAAGAGATTAATGTATTTGATAAGTTTAATTTTGAATCTGAGTTCCAAAAGAAATCTACAGGTGGCTGTATTTCCTATGCAGAAATTCCGAATATGACTAATAATATTCCTGCTATTTTGACTATGATTCAATACATTTATGATCATATTTCTTATGCTGAATTCAATACCAAGTCTGACTACTGTCACGAATGTGGTTTTGATGGCGAAATCAAGGTAAACGAACATAACGAGTGGGAGTGCCCTCGTTGCCACAATACAAACCGCGATAAGTTAACTGTTATCCGTCGTACTTGTGGATACCTTGGCGAAAACTTCTGGAATGAAGGGCGCACAAAGGAAATTAAAGATCGTGTAATGCACATTTAAGATTATTAGAGGTATGGTTTTAATAATTGTTCTATATATTAAGGTAGACTTTATATAGGTTATTAATTGTTATATACACATCTAATGATGTGAGTATTTTAATAGATACGATTTTAATTCTAAATACGATAATTTTGTAAATGGTAAAAGCTGTGCCTAAGGCACAGCTTTTACTGTATATATAAAAAATTGAAATATATCTATATAGTGTTAGTCAAAGTTGATAGGCACTGATATGGAGGTTATGATGAGATATGGGCAAATAAGACAATATGATATTGCCAATGGGGAAGGGATTCGTACATCTATATTTGTAACAGGGTGTACACATTGTTGTTATAATTGTTTTAACGAAGAATACCAAGATTTTAATGC